>Ga0163148_10001166_pt1 | contig 34721 bp, 23 predicted proteins | sample OliLakLV19MP7P2_FD_148606 | JGI IMG/M metagenome (GOLD analysis project Ga0163148, IMG submission 148606) | Freshwater microbial mat bacterial communities from Lake Vanda, McMurdo Dry Valleys, Antarctica- Oligotrophic Lake LV.19.MP7.P2 | ecosystem: Environmental > Aquatic > Freshwater > Lake >... | reverse complement strand
TAGGCATTATTTTTCTCGGTGGCCGTACTCCATTTGAGTAGTGCTTTTTGATTAGCAACAGCGTTAGCGGTAAATTCCAGTAGCTCGATGGGCAGGGGTGTGTTGTGGTCAAACGACTTGGAGTACCAAGGGTTAGTATTCAATACGCCGGTAAAACTGCGCGTCAGTACCCCAGAATTAGCGATTGCACCGCCACCGCATTGCAGCGCACCGGCAGCTTCGTTGGTGGGCGCACCGCTTCTATCCCAATTGACCAGCGATTCGGTCGCACCACTGCCACTGGGCGCGCCTACATTGCGGGTGATATAAGCGATATTGTCATTGGCAGCATAGGCTGCTCCTTCATTGGCATCTTTATCATGCAACAAGTCGAGTGTCATAAACATGGAAGCAGGGCTGGTGACATTCCAGTAGCGACCGGGACCTTCGGTAGGAGCCGTCACATCTGGCACGGTAGAGGGAGTAGAGAGCGAATTTTGTACCCGCACCGCATAATCGTCCGCGCCAAGCGTACCGTCGGTAATCTGCGCAGGGGCGTAGTCGTCATCACAAGGACCCACCGGAAAGAGAAAAGCGCCTGCACTCAGCCCTGTTTTGGTGAGTGTACCCGTGCCATTAGTCACCACAAAACGGTCTGGACCGCAGCCGCTAAATGTACCCGACGAAGTCATCGTCATCGTATTATTATTGAGCCAAAGTCGGGTGCCATCTATTCCAAATGTTGCTTGCCCCGAGAAACCGGCATTATCAGCACCCGCAGCGATGCTTGGCGGATTAGTTGCCCAGTTAAAAGTGTAAGTCAGCCCCGTAAAATTGATGTCATTGGGGTTGGTAAAAACAAAATTGGGTTGCATCGTAATGCCGCCGGCATCAAAACATTGCGTACTCGCAGCAGCCGCGAAGCCATTTGCGCCATCTACCGGTCGAGTAAATCCGCCAATAGTCGTCATGCCATCGGGTGCAGGGCGCGGATTATAAAAGTGAATCGTACCCGCCCCAGTTACCGCAGCGGCGGAACCGTTAATCCATTGGTCGCCATAGAAGTAAAGCGTTCCACCGCTTTGTACATCAATGGTACCCATGTTGTACATATTGCCAAAAATGTGGGCAACACCGCCACTCTCGACGGTCAGGCTACCGCCAGCTTGGATTTCCAAACTACCATTGACAGCGTAACTACCACCCATACCCACGGTGAGCGCGCCTGCGCAGCCGTCGGGTGTACCTGCAATGGCTTCTCCTCCGGAACTGTAATAGAGTCCATAAATGCCAGTAATGCCACAGTGATAGCCGGAGAAGTTAATTGGGGCATCATTATTGGCAATGCAGGACGGAGCCGGGCATTGGCTATAAAGCGAGGGCTGTGCTAATGACCAGCATAGCAGCAACAAACCCCCTATCCGTAGCGTACTAAGGAGTCGTTTTGAAACATCGTAAATTTGTTTCATACGTATTTATAAATTTAGTTATCAAATAAAATTGTGGAAATAACAGATTGATGCATTACCGACGCGGGTAATGCAATGCCTTAAAGTGAAGTGTTATCTGAATGGGTCAAATAAAAATAAAAGTCTTAGTTATTGGATATAGTGTACGAGTAAATAATGAGAACTCATTATTTTAATAAGGCAAGTCTTAAAAGAAGTTTGTATAATCGCAAAAATAATCTTTTTCTCGGTATCGGACAACCTTTTCTTGATATAATTTTTTTTGCTATTGTTTTTATTATCGAGTAACTCGCTTTCAAGCGAGTTACTCGATGCATTCCATTACCGCTGCACACTCACCTTCTTCGTGGCAATGCCTTCCGCAGTACGCAAGGTCAGAAAATACATTCCACTTGCCAGTTGGGAGGTGTTGATTTGTAGTACGTTAGCTGCATTTTCAAAACCTTGGCGCAATACTTCCTGCCCTTGCACATTGTACAGACTTGCCGTCAGGCTGCCTTTTGGTGCATTGTCAAACTGAATATTTAATACATCCCGCGTCGGGTTTGGGTACACCAGAATATGATTATCTTCCAAAATATCATTCACTCCGACTGTTGCATTGGCATCTATTTTGATGGCTGCACGCTTCGTGGGAAGCCAGCCGCCCGTGCCGTCTTCTACCACGAAGCTAAAGCTATCCGAGGTTGCGTTGTCGCCGTTATGGGTGTATTTCAAAAGGAAAGCGGTTACTTCTTGCTGAGTGAAAGTATCACCAGCTTTGAGTTGGTTGCCGCCGCGCGTAAGCGAACCGTGCTGTGGCAAGGTCAAAAGGATATATTTCAGTTGCGCAGCAGTGTTATCTGCATCTTGCACTTCCAACTCATTTTTAGTGTACGTATTGGTTTTGCCTGGCGGCACTCGCAGCGTATCGTTTTTTACTAAAAATGGATTTTGCAGAGTCAGATTGCTACAGAATTCCAGATTCCAAGCCTCCAAGGAGCCGCCGTCGCCGAATCCACCCGTGACGACTTTCGTGCGAAGGGTCCAAGTGCCAGCCGTATTTTGACCTTTAAAAGCAGACAACGCTTGGCTCGGTCGTACTACTAATTTATCATCTGGCGGGCACACCATCGCGCCGGGTGCTTCGTCGTCAAAACCAGTTTCAAATCTAAAAGTATTGCCGCAACTCTGGTCGTACAAAGTCACTTCGGTGCCTGCCGGACTGATGAGGGAAACTCGAATACTTTTTACAGGAGAATAACGGAGCCTAATCAAAGGAACGTTCAAATCGTTGATGACTCCCTGCGTCGTGATATTGATCGTAGAATTAATCGCGGGTAAACCAGAACCGGAAATGTTGATAGGTACATTGGTACTCGCCACTTGATTACATTGTATCGTGGAGGTATGAAAAACGGAAGGCTCTATAAACGCACCAGCGCCGCACTCATTAATCGGACGAATCCGCCAGTAATACAAGCGATTTTCATCCAACTGAATTTGATTCGGCGTGTAGAATGTATCTTTCACGCTGTTCACACTTGCAATAACGGTAGTTCCAAACGTAGGAGAAGTTGCCAATTCAAAATCATACGCGGTCGCCTCTGCCGAGCGTTTCCAAGAAAAAGCAGTGGTTAAACCAATATCCGACTGCCCATTGAGTGGACTCAAGGTCACCAAATCAGAAAAGTCATTGGAAATTGTTGTAAAACGAATCGGCACAGTTTGCGTACCGCCATTCTGCGCCGTGGCTTTGATTTGCAGGTCAAAGGTGCTTTCTATTTGACGGTTGAAGGTAATTGTCAACATAGTGCTTTCGCCGGGCGCAACTGGATTTTTAGAAAAGGCGACGATGGCATCGCCAGGCAAACTTCCTTCTAAAGTGAAAGTTACAGGCGCATTAAATGCAAGAATACTCGCGGTGTTAATGGTGAATTGAACAGGCGCAGGCAAACACTGTCTCAAAATCGTACGCGGAGACGCATTCACGGTAAAACCGGCTTGCGTAGCAGGAAATATTTGAAAATCTTCATTTGAAATATCGAAGAAAACATTATCGGCTGCATCCACTCGAATGCGTGCGCGATTGGTGGTTATAGCTGGAACTGCTACTTGCGCCGAGCCAGTATTCGCTACACTTTGCGCCAGCAGAATTGGGTACGTCACACCGCCGTCCGTTGATAATCGGATATTTACAATTTGACAATTGACTAAGGCTTTATCGGTATTGGCGACGTCCCATTGCACGTTTGCATAGCTACCGGCAATGAGTTTGGTCGTGTCGTCGTTCGGAAATTTTACTACAAATGGACCCGCATCTTTCGTGGATTTAAATTTTAATTCTTTCCAAACCGATGCCCCTGCTTGCGGGTGATTATCGCGCACGGTAAAACGGAAAGTCAAATCGCGCGTGGTATCCGGCAGGTCTTCCTGAAAAATCGGAATGCCGCTCACCAGACTGCTCAGGGCAGGAAAAACGCGATTTGGTACTTGCATCGGAGGAACTACTCGAAATAAAGGTGCTTCAGGGTCAAATTGTTCCCAAGTGTAAAGAAGGGCATCATTATCCGCATCGGTGGCACTGCCAGTCAGTTCAAAAGGGGTTTCAATCGGAATATAAAATCCATTTTGATACGGAATCGTTATCTCTGGCTCTGTATTTTGTACCGATATAGTGGAAGCGCAATTACTGGCGGTACCGCTTCGGGTATAACTAATGATTTGCTGCAAAGAGCTATTGTGAAAATAAGCAATCGGATTATCGGCGTATGACATGATGGTGCGCCCGCAGCCCGTCTCGTATGCAGTGGCGGGGGAGAGTTGATCCTCGTTATTCGGGCATTGATCAAAAGTATGGGAAGCCGTAAACTGGTGTCCTACTTCATGCGCAAAGGTTCGCACCGCCGTGATTTCTATATTGGTATTGGGAAAACAAGTCACGCCCGCCGCACGACCCGTGGAGCAAGCCAATCCACTCACTACGCCGCCTACATCTGTACAATTGGCCGTAAAAACGTGTCCTAATTCATAATCTGTAAACGGAATCCGAAAGGTGCTTGCAAAAACACTCACTTGTTGCCCTACAAGCGATAAACCTTTGTCACTGTTGGTGTACGGGTCGGTAGCAGGGTCAAGCGAAATCAATCGGTCATTGTTATTTGCCAATAAAAAACGAATGCCCACCTCGCGCTCGTACATTTGGTTCAGCCGGTTTAAGGCAGTATTGATAGAAGCCAACACAGCCGGTATCGTACCACCAAACTGCTGCGCATACTCACCCGTAGTAGAAATGGCAATCCGAAACGTGCGCAAGTCCAATTTTGCCGCATTCGCATCTCTGGTTTGAATACCCAAGTTGTTAGGATTTTCTGTTTCTTTTAAATGGTCTGCATTTGCAGTGCCACAGGAAGCAGTCGCCGTCGGTGTCACTTCATCTTCATAATAAGCATCATATAATTCTCCATTCGTCCACACCGTCGGGTCAATAATAATCGTGCGTCCTTCTCGCTCAATCATGGCGTGAAAATTGTAAGGCGACACATCCAAACGAGCCGTAATATCTTTATTGTTGATACTTCGAGCTTTAAAAGATTGAATCGCAGGGTAACGCGCCGCTAATTCTGGCATCATCACCGAAGAAATTTCTACTACAAAAGTCTCCATCGTACCGTCCGGCATGGGTAGCGCGACATAGTGTGGCTTGCGTTTGGCGGTAGCCGTATTTTCGTCTGGAGCTTGGTACAAATGCGCGCGCATCGCAGCAAGACTCAATTGTAAATGTCGAGCGTGCCGAAGATTGAGTTCTTTTCCTGATTTTTCGGATGGGGTTAAATTACTCGTGGGCACATCCTGCCAAAAATCGGTCGTATTTTGTGCGACTGCCACACTTGACAGTAGCGCGAAAAGTATCGTAAATTTGATTTTCATATCTATGCAAATTGATTTTTTTTAATATTGAACAAAAATAGACATCCTACCCAACTTTGCGCGAAGTGGTGTGTAAAATTGTCGCTTGTTTGCAGAATTCTTGTCCGCAGTCGTTTCGGAAACTTTCAAAGTGCTGCAAACGTTAGGCTATTGAATATGAATACGAAGGAGCAAGCGATCGCTACAATGAATGACCTCGGCAGGCGCGGCGTGCCATTTCTGTTTGTGATGGATTATAAAATGCAAACGCCGACTATTCTGCCTTTGACAGATGTAAACGCAAGTGGAATTCTATTTGAAGTAAACGGCGTAAAAAATTATACACAGCCAAAATCTTTACAAACTCCTATTTTTTTTGAAAAATATCCTATTTCGTTTGCCGAATATGAAGCGAAGTTTGAACTTGTAAAACGCCACATTCAAGAAGGCAATAGCTTTTTGGTGAACCTCACGCAACCCACGCCGATTGTTACGAATCTCTCTTTACGCAACATTTTTTTGCAAAGCAAAGCCCGTTACAAACTCTGGTGGCGCGACCAATTCGTGTGCTTTTCCCCCGAAATTTTTGTACAAATTCGCGACGGACAAATCGCTTCTTTTCCTATGAAAGGCACGATTGACGCGGCTATTCCAAATGCGGAACACTTGATTTTAGCTGATTTTAAAGAAAAAGCCGAACACAATACCATCGTTGATTTAATCCGAAATGACTTGAGCATGGTCGCCCACAACGTGCGCGTAGAACGCCTGCGCTACGTGGAGCAAGTGCGCACGAGTGCTAAAAATTTATTGCAAGTCAGTTCTAAAATCATAGGAGATTTGGATGTAAATTACCGTTCTAACTTAGGCAATCTATTATTTCAATTGTTACCAGCCGGTTCTATCACAGGTGCGCCAAAGCCAAAAACATTGGACATCATTCAAGAAGCCGAAGGCTATGATCGCGGTTTTTACACAGGTATTTTTGGATTATTTGATGGTGCGAATGTAGATTGCGGCGTCCTGATTCGATTTATAGAACAAATAGAAAACGGGTTGATTTATAAAAGCGGCGGCGGCATCACGGCATTCAGCAAAGCGGAGAAAGAATATCAGGAAATGATAGATAAAGTGTATTTGCCGATGAAGGTCAGCTACCAACTGTCTGAACTGTGATTTTTTTGATTATTGTGATGCTTATGATTTAGACACTGCCTGCATTCCATGCACGCGCCGCGAAAAAACTTTGCGCCTTTGCGGCTTTGCGTGAAAAATATCCACGCCATGTGCGAAATCTGCGGGAGAAAATCTATGTTTGCTAAAACACCAATCCAATCCAATTCATCATGAAGCACCTATTAACCCTTTTTCTACTCTGTTTTTGTATGGTTGTAATAAATGCACAAAAAACAGAACAAGATATTATAAAATCCATTGATGCCAAGTACACCGAATATTCCAGCATCGCTCGCAAAATCTGGGAATTTGCCGAACTCGGTTTTCTGGAAACCAAAAGCACGGCTTTATTGCAAGAAACCTTAAAACAAGCGGGTTTTACCATTGAAACCGGCGTTGCAGAAATGCCAACGGCTTTCGTAGCGAGCTACGGACAAGGCAAACCCATTATCGGTATTCTCGGAGAATTTGATGCGCTGCCCGGTGTCTCACAAGATGCAGTTCCAGAGCGAAAAACAGTTGAAGGCAGACCCGCCGGTCATGCTTGTGGTCATCATTTGTTTGGTACGGCTTCTACGGCGGCAGTTATCGCGGTGAAAAATTGGCTCGTTCAGAATAAGAAACAAGGCACGATTCGCTTTTACGGTACACCTGCGGAGGAAGGTGGCTGCGGCAAAGTGTATATGATTCGGGCAGGTTTATTTAATGATGTGGACGCTGTTTTACATTGGCATCCCTCTTCCGAAAATCAAGCCAGTGCAGAGAGTAGTCTCGCAATCGTAAGTGGAAAATTTCGGTTTTATGGTGTTGCTTCTCATGCTGCTGCTGCGCCAGAACGCGGTCGCTCGGCACTCGACGGCGTAGAAGCGATGAATAATATGGTCAACCTGATGCGCGAACACGTACCGGAGCAGGCACGCATTCACTACATTATCAGCGAAGGCGGCGAAGCGCCCAACGTGGTACCGGCTTTTGCCGAAGTGGAATACGTGGTGCGTCACCCCCATCGGGAAGTCGCAAAATCCATCTGGGATTGGGTCGTAAAAGCGGCGCAAGGTGCAGCGATGGGTACCGAAACGAAAATGGAATCCGAAATCATGGGCGGTCTTTATAATCTGATGCCCAATGCGATCTTAGCAAAAGCAATGGATGCAAGTCTGCATAAAGTGGGCGGCTACACGTATACTTCTGAAGAACGCGCTTTCGCTCAAAAAATACAGCAAACCTTTACCATCAAAGCCCCGGCATTAGAAACCACCAATCAAGTGGATTCTTTTGAAGTGCGCGAAACACCTTTCCCCGCTTCTACCGATGTGGGCGATGTAAGTTGGGTGGTGCCGACGGCGGGTTTGGATACTGCCACTTGGGTACCCGGCACCTCGGCACATAGCTGGCAGGCAGTGGCGGCGGGCGGCATGAGCATTGGCTATAAAGGCATGATGGTGGCGGCGAAAACCGTAGCCCTCACGGCAATCAATCTGTACGATAATCCAAAAACGATTGAAGAAGCTTGGAAAGAATTGAAGAGAAGACGTGGTGCGGATTTTAAATATGAATCTTTGCTAGGAGACCGTAAACCGCCATTGGATTTTCGGAAGTAAATTTTTACAGGGTCCTTTTCGGAAATGATGTTTTACGTTGTCTTTTTTGGAAACGAGTCGTGCGTGAAGGATAGCAGCGGTTCCGTCCCGCAGGGCGGAAAGAGCGGATAGCCTGACCCCGCCGCCTGCCACCATACATCGCATTTTTAAAATGCTCCATATCTTGGCAGGCAGCGGGGACACGCCCAAAAAATTCTTTTATTTTTAGTTAGCGCTTACGGCTTCCTTTTGTTTGGCAATAAAGTCGAATGCCCACTCGCTGGTCACAGATTTTGGACGCTCCAATGGCATCCCCAATGCGCGAGACCAACACAGTGCCGCCAGTACGCCCAGCGCACGCGATACCCCAAAAAGCACCGTGTAAAAATTCGCTTCTGTCAAACCATAATGAATCAACAACGCGCCGGAATGCGCATCCACATTGGGCCACGGGTTTTTTATTTTTCCGAGACTTTGCAAAATGGGCGGTACGACGTCAAACACATCCCACACCACTTGTACCATATCACTGTCCTTGATGTATTGCTCGGCGAAGGTTTTTTGCGCCATGAAACGCGGGTCGGGGCGACGCAACACAGCGTGACCATAACCCGGCACCACTTGACCGGAAGCAATCGTACCTCTTACGTATTCTGCAATTTGTTCTTTGGAGGGGCGACTCGTGCCGAGTTTTTCGGTCATTTCATTAATCCACAACACAACTTCTTGATTTGCAAGCCCATGCAAAGGTCCAGCAAGCGCATTGATACCAGCCGCAAACGATAAATAAGGGTCGCTCAAAGTAGAACCTACCAAATGCACGGTGTGCGCAGAGGCATTTCCACCTTCGTGGTCGGCGTGAATCGTGAGGTATAAACGCATCAAGTTTTTGAAATCGGCGGTGTCAAAACCAAGCAAGTGTGCAAAATTTCCAGCCCAGTCTTCGTTTGTATCTGCCGCAATATGATTGCCCTGATGGAAAGTACGGCGATAAATGTAGGCTGCAACCTGCGGAACGCGGGCAATCAGATTCATAGCATCTTCATACGTCGGGTCCCAGTGTTCCGTTTTGGAAATACCTTCGTGGTAGCGCTGTGCGAAAATACTGTCGCTCTGCATGGCATTGATGGCGATGACAAACTGCGTCATCGGATGGGTATTTTCGGGAAGTACTTCCAACACTTGAAAAACGTGCTTCGGTACTTCGCTGCGCTTTTTCCATTCTTCCGTCAACCAATTGACTTCTTCCTCCGTCGGCACTTCTCCAATCAGCATTAACCAAAACAGACCCTCCGGGCGTGGTTCTTGGTCTCCTTTCGGCAATGATTCTCTCAACTGTGGAATGGAATATCCGCGAAAGCGAATGCCTTCTATCGCGTCCAGTTCGGAAGTTTCCCAAACCATTGTTTTGATGTCGCGCGCGCCGCCATACACTTGCGACATCGTGACATCATCCACAACGGTTTCTCCGTGCTCTTTCAACATGGCTTTAATCTGGTCGCGCAAAGCCGTCGCTTTCTCTATAAATTTCTGTTTCAGGGGATCCATCAGCGTGTTTGTTGTATTTTTAGAAATAGGTTATTAATTTAGACTTTAGACGATAGATTTTAGACATTAGACAAGCGCAAAACAAACGGTTCATTTTATATTACTAAAACTTATAAAGTTCAAACAAGTATTAAGGGGGGCTTGTTTGAAAAATCACTCGATTTCGAGCAGCCCCAATTCAAGTTGTTCTTTGGTAGCACCTTGACGTTTCAGGTCTTTGAGTTTTTCGGATTCGCGCTTGCGCCGCTCGGCTACTTGTGCTTGATAGATTTTGGTTTGCTCGTCGGTCAACATTCGTTTGATATGGTTTTCGGTGGCGATACGTACCGTGGCGCGTTTGCGCAGGTAATTTTCGTAATCAGTGCTTTTTATTTTTTCCACTTCTTGCAAATTCGTCAACCGACGTTCTTGAATTGCAGTCATTTTTGCCTTTTGCTCCGGCGTGAGTTGATAGCGTACAGCTACTTCATTCGTCGCTTTTTCTATTTCTTTTTTGCTTACTTTTGATTGGGCAGTAAGTGCAGTTGTCAGACAAACCGCAGCGAATAAAATCAGTAATTTTCTCATTTTTTTGGGAATTTTTATAAAACATTGCCAAAATACAACTTTTGATGGTTTTCGTTTTTTAATAACGGTAGATTTGTATTTTTTTTTGCAAAAATTTAGCGGGAAGCTCTTATAGCAATTTTTTAACCGCAGAGGGCGCAGCGTGTTACGTGAATCATAGCAATCATAAAAATCACAGTTCAGACAATTGCCGCAGCGGGTATAGGGAATCATAAAAAATCAAATAAATCATAGTTTAAGATGTTAATTATTGAGGATGTGTTGGTGAGTGACGATATTATTTCAGAACAATTTATTTGCAATTTGAATGCTTGCAAAGGTGCGTGCTGCTGGGAAGGGGACTATGGTGCGCCGTTGGAAGAGGCGGAACTGCCGATTTTGGAATCCATTTATAAACAGGTAAAACCTTTTTTGACACCGGAAGGAATCAGAGCTATTGAGCAGGCAGGCGTTTATACATATTCGGAAGATGTGGAAGATTTTGCAACGACGCTCGTCAACGGTGGTGCGTGTGCCTACATGACGCGCGATGAAACTGGCGTGGCACACTGCGGCATTGAGCAGGCGTATCGGGCAGGTGTGATTGACTTTCGCAAACCGATTTCCTGTCATTTGTATCCCATTCGAGTGTCGCCCAAAAATGAGTATCAATTTGCAAGAATGAATTATGACCGCTGGGATATCTGCTCGGCGGCGTGTGCGTTGGGCAAGGAGCATCAAATGCCGGTATATCGTTTTGTAAAAGAAGCACTCATCCGAAAGTATGGCGAAGACTTCTACGAAGCGTTGGATTATGCCGCTACCGAACTCAAACCAACCGCTTCGTAAAAGGATAAACACGTTCACAAAAAAAATATATGAGCCTACCTATTGCTTTTCTTTATAAAAGGCTTATTTTTGTACCGAGAAACTACACGATTGATAAGATGCACTCGTGAGTCAAAAAAATGGAGGCGACTCCTACCCAATACAATCCTTTCCAGAAACCGATTAAAAAGTACGCTAAGAGGTCATGCACTTTACTATTTCTCCGGATTTAGCAACTAACACTTTGCAATACAGGCAAGTACGCCATTCTGATTTCAGCCTGTGCAAGGAAAATCGGTTTTTACAAAATAGCCCAATTAAATACTGGACGTATTTTATGGATGTGACTTTTTAGAAGAAAGTTGCAACTTGATTATAGTTTTTGTCTCAGCAAGAAGAAGCAAGAAATGGACAAATTGTAATTCCACGATTGAAAGAACTACGTTAAACTCTTTTTGAAGTTGGTTTTTGTAGCAGCCTGGCACATTTGTCAGGCTGCATTTTTTTTGTCCCGATGGGACCATTTATCATTCAAATCCTTGAACTGCTAAACCTTAATCTCAACCTCAGCCTCCACTTAATTCGCCATGTCCGACAAAAACTTAATCCGTATCAACTGAATCTCTTCCATCGTCACATCATCTTCGCGCATTTTTTTGTAAGCAATCTTTGCGGAATCGGTTTCAGCAGTCATGAAATAGTCGTAAATATCTTCGCGTGCGTACTCGTCTACAAATTCTTCTAGATAATAATCAATATTGACTTTGGTGCCAGAAGTAACGATTGCATCGAGTTCCTCCATAAATTCGTCCATCGTCAGCCCATTCGTTTCGGCTAAGTCTTCGAGCGGCATTTTTCTATCAATGCCTTGAATGATGTTAACTTTTAACTTCGACTTATTCGCTACCTGTTTCACCACAAAATCTGTCGGGCGCTCTACTTCATTTTCTTCTACATATTTGGAAATCATGACTAAAAATGGCTTTGCATAACGGGTTGCTTTCCCGCTACTTACGCCAGATATTTTCGTCATGTCCTCCATCGTGATTGGATACTGCGTCGCCATATCTTCCAAAGACGGGTCTTGAAAAATCACATACGGCGGAATATTCAAACGCTTGGCTTCGCGGCGGCGGAGGTCTTTGAGCATACTGACCAGCACTTCGTCCAGCACGGCGGTTTTAGCGGGAGAGTCGTCTGCATCGGCGGCGGCTTTATCAAAATCGTGATTGAGCGGAATTTGAAACGGTTGTGGATGCTCGATGAATGCTCGACCTTTATCGGTCATTTTTAGCAAACCATAACTTTCAATATCTTTGTAAATAAAATCATTCAACATTGCTTGTCGCAATACGGAACCCCAGAAATTCTCCTCTTTGTCCTTTCCAATGCCAAATAATTCCCGCTGGTCGAATCGGTAATCTTTCATCTCCTTGGTCTCTCGACCCATGATGAATTCCACCGTGGTTTTGATACCAAAATTCTCTTCCAAATCGGTCACAACGCGAAGTGCTTGCTGCATTTCTTTTTTAACCTCAATTTTCGCTTTTGGAAAACGGCAATTGTCACACTTATCATCGCATCTTGAGTCATCATACTCTTCGCCAAAATAATGCAATAAAAATTTGCGACGGCAAGCAGTGGTTTCCGCATACGCCATGACTTCCTGCATGAGTTGCGCACCCATTTCGCGCTCGGCAACGGGCTTATCGCGCAGGAATTTTTCGAGTTTCATAATATCTTTATACGCATAAAAAGCGACACACTTGCCTTCCAAACCATCTCGCCCGGCGCGTCCGGTTTCTTGATAATAATTTTCAATGCTTTTTGGAATATCATAGTGAATGACAAAACGTACATCCGGCTTATCAATGCCCATTCCAAAAGCAATCGTCGCCACAATCACGTCTATATCTTCCATTAAAAAATCGTCCTGCGTATGACTACGGGTTTTCGCATCCAAACCAGCGTGGTACGGAGCTGCTTTTATATCATTGACTACCAATACTTTAGCAATATCTTCTGCCGCTTTTCTACTTTGTACATAAATGATGCCCGACTGTCCCGGTACGGCTTTGACGATTTGGACAATGCTTTTCATCACTTGGTCGTACTTCCCTTTGGGACGTATTTCGTAGTAAAGATTATCGCGATTGAAAGAAGAGATAAACGTGTTCACCTTCTGCATATCCAAGTTTTTCAGAATGTCTGATTTTACCTTTGGCGTAGCAGTGGCAGTGAGTGCGATAATTGGAATTTCTTTATTAATCGTGTCCAACATCCCCCGAATTCTGCGGTATTCCGGTCGGAAATCGTGTCCCCATTCTGAAATACAATGCGCTTCATCCACGGCGACAAAGGAGACATTCACTTGTTGAAAAAACTCAATATTTTCTTCTTTGGTAAGCGTCTCTGGGGCGATGAATAGGAGTTTGGTTTTGCCGTCGCTGATGTCCTGTTTCACCAATTTCATCTGCGCTTTGGTGAGCGAAGAATTGAGAAAATGCGCCACATCATCACTCTGGCTGTACCCTCGGATGGAATCCACCTGATTTTTCATCAGCGCAATCAACGGGGAAATGATAATGGCAGTGCCTTCGAGCATGAGAGCGGGGAGTTGGTAGCACAAGGATTTGCCGCCGCCAGTAGGCATAATGACGAAGGTGTCATTGCCGTGCAGAATGCTTTTGATAATCGCTTCCTGCGTATCTTTAAATTTATCAAACCCAAAATACTGCTGTAGAGCATCCCGCAAAGTTTCTTTCGTTGCAGTCATAACACACTTTTCTAATTTTAGCGTAATTTTCGCTTTGTTAGTAGATAGCCTTTTTGAGATGCCAGATTGGAAGATACCAGATGCCAGACTCAAATCTCAAATCAAGTGGTCTGGCATCTGGCATCCATTAATCTGGCATCTTTAAAGATAGCATTAGAATTCATTTAAAAAAAATTCCTAACGCTTTTTTTATCAGGTAGTTGTGTGAAGGCAAAACGACCCTTTTTTAAAAAGCAGCCAAAAATAATAAAAAAATTGTGATTTCCGAAGAACTTATTGTAAAAACTGCACGAAGGACCCTCGAAATTGAGATAGAGACACTTAAAGTATTGATGGACAGTGTAAATGAAGATTTTATTAATTGCGTGAAAGCCATTTTTTTATCGAATGGACGGCTGGTTGTCACCGGCATTGGCAAAAGTGCCATCGTAGCTCAAAAAATAGTGGCAACGCTTAATTCTACTGGCACTCCGGCACTTTTCATGCACGCAGCGGACGCTATTCATGGTGATTTGGGCATGATTCGACCTGAAGATTTTGTGCTTTGCATTTCTAAAAGTGGCGAAACGGCTGAGATTAAAGCCTTAGCACCTTTGGTGAAACATCTCGGCAGCGCGTTGATTGGTATGGTCAGCAATCGCGATTCTTTTCTCGGCAAACGAGCAAATTATATTTTGTTAACACCCATTGCCCAGGAAGCTGACCCAAATAATCTCGCTCCAACTGCCAGCACCACGGCTCAAATGGCAATGGGCGACGCACTGGCGACTTCTCTTTTAGCATTGCGTGGCTTTTCTTCTACCGATTTTGCGCAGATTCATCCCGGCGGTTCGCTTGGAAAGCAATTGTATTTGAGAGTGGATGACTTGTATATAAATCATGAAAAACCTGCCGTTCATCTGGAAGAAACTTTGCCCAATACTTTATTAGAAATGACTTCCAAACGGCTGGGCGCTACGGCAGTGCTGGATGATGCTGGTAAATTATGTGGCGTGATTACGGATGGCGACTTGCGTCGAATGCTCTCGCGCGGCGAAGATATTTCAAAATTACACGCCAAAGATATTATGAATCGGAATCCAAAAATAATCCCAAGTGGCACGATGGCAGTCCAGGCATTAGAAACGTTGCAACAATACAGTATTAGCCAATTAATTGTAATGGACGAAAACGATAATTACCTCGGTATCATTCACTTACACGACTTGATTCGAGAAGGAATTGTATGAAAACCTATAAGATTTCTAAAAATCTTATAGGTTTATTTTGTCACTTCAGCGCTTTCACAGTGTAGCCCGCCGCTCGGAGTAATGTGATAACGCCTTGTTTACCAGCCAAATGTCCGGCTCCAACTGCGAAAAAAGTAGGTTGTTCTACCATCATTTTTCCCATGATGGGAATCCATGCTTTATTGCGGCGCACGAGCAAAAGGTCTTCGTACTGAGCGAGGTCGCCGTCCGCTGAAATCATTTCGTTCAAGCCATTAAGGTCTTGTTTTTTGTACAACTCTACCAATTTTTTCAACTGGTCATCGCCTGCGCCCGTGCCTTCTTTTACACTTTCCACTAGCATTTTCGCTTGCGCTTCGTACGGAATACTATCAAACATACTCATCTGAAATTCAGCTGTTTCCAGACCTGCAACGGATTTTTTTTGCGCTTTTGCCAATTCCATCAACTCGATTTCATACGACATCATGCTGCTATTTTCATCTTCGCCGCCCATGTTCATACTTTCAGGATTCATAGCCGATAGGAACATCGGTTTCATACGCTCCAACATCATCATCGGCAAGCCCATTTTTTCAAAATGCGTTTTTACCAGCGTATAATCCTCGTCGTTCAACAAGTCGCTCAAGGTTTTGCCATCCGCCATAAATGCTTTCATCATCAGCGGCATCATCACGGCGATGTCGCTCATTTCTTCCATATTGATTTCAAAAGTCACGCGCTTGGCTTTTTCCAATGATTTTCTGGTCACGTCCGTCAGAATGAAATCTTTTTTATCAATCATGTGAATCGTGCCAAACAAGTAGGACGGTTCTTTCAATTCCTTGCCCGTAATTTCCCACAATAACGAATTTTCTAACGTTGCCGTACTCGCAGCCGCCGGCTTTTGTGCAATGGCTAAGGTTAAAACCGTCAGTTTTAATATAGAAAAAAATAAGAGTCGCTTCATGTTGTGTTTTTGTGTTAATGTATTATTGTGTTTTTGTCCCCCATCACTTGGTCTCTATAATTATGGCACTCTTTCGGATTTTGCCCACTGGTTAGTCATGTGGTCGCTCGGTCACTTTTTCTCTCGCAGATGTTGTGCTAAATCACAGCCATCATAAAAATTCATATCTACCATAGTTCAGATACTTGGTCGCTTATCACCCCATAAACCTATCACCCTATCACCTATTTCTTCAAATCTTTTGATCAAACTCATGCACAATTTGTAAAATCGAAGTAATGTCACGCATAAATTCTAAGATTAAATCAAAACTAAGGTTAGAGCGGAATATATAAGGCTCCAGCAGGTCTTTTGGTTGTGTAATACCGACGAAAAAATCCTGATCCTGAAAGGAAAAGTACAACCGCCGCCGCGTTTGCTGATAATAACGCACAATAGCTTCCTGCATTGTCTCCGGGAGGATGCCCGCTACGTGCGTGTTGGGCGTGGCGTACACCATGAATAAATTGCGAAAATCAGCGTTTAAAATCTCGAAATCCACATTTCGACCGCCTGCGAAGGTGAAATTTTTGATGGTTTTGGTTAGAAATTGTCGTCGCTCCCGGGGCCACACCATTATATTACCTTTAATCTCCGCTTTGAAACAAGCGTGTAGAAACACACCTTTAAATATAGTATTCAAATCCGCCCGAATCGGCGAGTTCTCTCGTACATCTAATTCGCACAATCCAAACTCAATTTCTCCAATTCTACCCCTTATCGTATCCTCCGCCAAATAGTAGGGCGCACTGGTCGCAAATATGCAACTCGATTGAAATAACTTTTTTGGCAAACCTTCTTTTGGACTATAAACCAAAGGATAATTCGAGTCGAAATTTGGACCATTGTCAATAAAATCGAGTAATAATTCTATAATATTCGGTTTGAAACGCTGCCGAAAACGTTGAATTTGCCGAAATAAATAACCGATATACACCACATGCGGAATGAGCAAAATGAATGTTACAACCGGAATATTTACATAAAACTGGAATGCTGCCAAGCCACCTAAAATGAATAAAGAAAAAAATAACAAACGTAGCAAACGCAAGCGTTGTCGCTCCATCCGCAGCAATTCTGGTGCAATGGTATGTGAATAATACAATCGAAATTCGTCGAGTCGCTCCATAATTTGGGTTAAGCGTGGTACCTCTTTATAATGCGCCACACTTTTACACGAAAATAGAAATAAAATTGGCTTGGGTACAACCTTTAAGCTGTTATGAAATTCTTTCTATCTGAGAAGGAACGAAATATTACCAATATTCCGGCGTTCCAGTGTTTCCATATTTCCAAAAAAAGTTGTAATTTTGCGTCCTTATGAAAAAGAACCGATTGATAGGGTGGTTTGGTTTGGTGTGCTTATTGCTAATAACTGCTTGCAAAAGTGAATTTGAACGGGTGCGCGCCACTGGCGACCCAGAGGTTTTGTATGCAAAAGCGAATGAATATTACACCGCAGGCGAGCATCAAAAAGCGCAGACGCTGTACGAATTGGTGTTGGGCAGCTTTAGAGGCAGACCAGAGGCGGAGGAAATTTATTTCAAATACGCTTACACCTATTATCAGCTACAGCAGTATATTTTGGCTTCTTATTATTTTAAAAACTTTTCGCAAACCTATACCAATAGCCCGAAGCGCGAGGAAGCGGATTTCATGAGTGCGTACTCCAATTATCAGTTGTCACCAGTATATCGCCTCGACCAAACTTACACTTTAAAGGCAATTGATGAATTACAAACTTTCGTAAATACTTACCAGCGTAGCAATCGGGTGCAGGAAAGTAATAAACTCATAGACGAAATGCGCGCCAAGTTGGAACGCAAGGCATACGAAGAGGGCAGATTGTATTTTGACCTGCGGATGTACCAGTCTGCAACTCATGTGATGGAAAATTTGTTAAAAGATTTCCCAGAGACGAGGAATGCAGAAGAAGTGCGGTTTTTAATTGTGCGCTCCGCATTTCTGCTGGCAGAAAATAGTGTGGTAGACAAACAAGAAGAACGGCATCAGGAAGTAGTGGCAAAGGCGACTGCGTTTTTGGCGCGTTACAAACAAAGTGGATACAGCAAAGAAGTGGCAACGATTCAAAGTGATTCAACTAAAAAATTAAATCAATTAAAGAATGTCGGATATCAAAACAAAAGTGCAGGGTCTGGATCCCAACGTTAGAGCGCGGGACGTGGGCGAGTTGGCAAATGCTACCAGCAATATTTATGAAACCTTGGTCATCATCGCCAAGCGTGCCAGACAATTAAATGTAGACATCAAATACGAATTGCAGCAAAAATTGGATGAATTCGCAGTTTCTTCCGAAACCATCGAAGAAATCAACGAAAATAAGGAGCAAATCGAAATATCCAAATTCTACGAGCGCCTGCCGAATCCGGCTATTATCGCTACGGAAGAATTTTTGGATGGCGATATTTATTATCGGCAGGGGAACCGTCCCAAACCAACGAAAAAGCCCGAATTTCCTAAGTAAAATAGGATTACTGTCCATCAATATAACGGCGTTCTAATAGTTATTGGGACGCCGCTACGATTTCTCACCATGACTAACCTTTCCGGTATAAAAATACTGCTGGGCGTCACCGGCAGCATTGCGGCTTACAAAGCCGCTTTTCTTACCCGTTTATTGATTAAATCTGGCGCCGAAGTGCAAGTGCTCATGACGCAGGCAGCCACTGGTTTTATCACGCCACTTACCCTTTCTACTTTATCAAAAAAGCCAGTTTTTACAGCCGTCAGTACCGAAGAAAGTTGGAACAACCACGTCGAATTAGGACTTTGGGCGGACGCGATGCTCATTGCACCGATGACGGCAACTACTTTGGGAAAGCTGGCGCACGGCATTTGTGATACCATGCTCGCAGCAGTTTATCTCTCGGCACGTTGTCCGGTTTTTTTTGCGCCCGCTATGGATATGGATATGTGGCAACATTCGGCTACGCAAGACAATGTAAAACGATTGCAAAGTTTTGGTAATCAATTGATTCCGGTTGAACATGGAGAACTCGCAAGTGGACTCGTTGGGGAAGGGCGGATGGCAGAGCCGGAACATATTGTGTCGTTTTTGGAAGATTTTTTTAATAAAAAACAAGATTTTGCAGGGAAGAAAATCCTAATCACGGCGGGACCGACGTATGAACCCATTGACCCAGTGCGTTTTATCGGCAATCGCTCTTCCGGTAAAATGGGCGTGGCAATTGCAGATGCGGCTGCCAAGCGTGGCGCTCAAGTGACGCTCATTCTGGGTCCTTCCAAAATGATTCCAACCCAATTCAATATTCAAATTATAAAAGTAGAAACGGCGCAGCAGATGTATGAAGCAGCGTTGCAGCATTTTCCAATCACAGATATTGGTATTTTATCAGCAGCAGTCTCCGATTATCGTCCAAAAGAAACTGCTTTGCAAAAAATAAAACGGCACGGAGAAGACCTGACGATTGAATTAGTCGAAAACCCTGACATTGCAGCTACGCTGGGTAAAATGAAGCGAAATGGACAACTTTTGATTGGCTTTGCATTAGAAACGAACAACGAAGAAGAGAACGCGCGGGCTAAAATAGCGAAGAAAAATTTTGATTTGATTGTCTTAAATTCACTGAATGATGCCGGCGCGGGATTTGATGGAAACACCAATAAAATTAGCATTATCAGACGGGACAATAAGTCGCGCAAATTTGAGTTAAAATCCAAAACCGCTGTTGCGGAGGATATTCTAAACGAAATTAGTACGTTGATTCAAAAATAAAGTCAAAAGATGAGCAAATTAATTATAACCGCTATCTTTTTATTCAGCATAGTAGGGCTGTCGGCGCAGGAATTAAATATGAATGCGAAGGTGAACTCACAAAAGCTGCTGAGTGCCGACCAAAAAATATTTGCCACTTTGGAGCAATCCGTTCGAGAATTTATGATCAGCCAAAAATGGACGGAAGACATTTATGAAAACGATGAACGTATCAATTGTAATTTGTTGCTCACGCTTACCGACCAGTCTACCACCAATCAAAATCTTTTTGTAGGGGAACTTTCAATACAAGCGTCGCGCCCTGTGTATGGCACTGATTACGAGACGGTTATATTTAATCATATTGATAAAAGTATCACATTTACCTACGAACAGTACCAGCCACTCGTCTTTAGCAAAAATGCATACAACGATAACTTGTCTTCTATTTTGTCTTTTTACGCCTATATTATACTCGGTATGGATGCCGATTCATTTTCCCCATTTGGCGGCGATAAATATTTTCAAAATGCACAAGATATTATCAGTAACCTGCCAAGCGGGGTCAGCGGTTCTGACAGTGGCTGGAAAACAACGGTAGATAAAAATCGCTTTCGGATGATGGAAAATATCCTCTCCGCTCGCGTGCGCCCGTATCGGCAGGCGATGTACGACTATCATCGGCAAGCCTTAGACGTAATGGCGCTGGACGTTGCCAAGGGCAGGCAAACCCTCGTGGATGCCTTGCAAAAAGTGAGTGATGTCAATCAGGCATATCCCAATACTTTGATTATACAAATGTTTACAAATACAAAAGCGCAGGAAATTATTGAGATTTTTAAACGGGGCAGTTTGCAGGAGCAAGATCGGGTCATTCAAATCATGTCTCGTGTAGATCCTTCTAATTCAAGCAATTACAGAGGTATTAAATAAGGAGTTATATTGTTGAATAGCTGAACTTTTAGATGGTAATGAAATTGAAAATAGTTACTTTTTGTGGGTGCTTGTATTTAATATTGCCTTGTATTGGTTGGGCGCAGCGAGAGCCATGTGCGCCGCCAGCGTATGATTCCCTTTTTAAACGAAATGTGTATTCATTTGTAGAAGAGCAGCCGGAGTATCCAGAAAGGACAGCGGCATTGATGAAATATATAGCTAAAAATGTCACTTATTCTGCTGTTGCAAGAGAAAATGGACTTGATGGAACCGTTTATATTGCTTTTATTGTAGAAACAGATGGAAGCATCAAAGATATAATGTCCAAAAAACCTAACTACATGGACGAAGCTCTTATCAAAGTAATAAAAGGGATGCCACCTTGGAAACCCGGAAAATGTAATGGCGAAGCGGTAGCCGTTAGATATTCACTGCCATTTCGAATTTGTTATAGGTAACATAAACACACAAACACATCAACACACGAACACATCAAATCGCTATTTTTGCCTCAGGCACAGGTTCTAACGCGAAAAAAATAATTGAATATTTTAAGAAAAATCAAAATATAAACGTTTCATTAGTCGTATCTAATAAGAAAGATGCGCTAGTGCTGGATGTGGCGCGTGCAAATGGGATTGAAACGTTAGTGATTGACCGAAAAGAATGGTACCAAAGCGAGACTTTATTGCAACTATTACAAGCGAAAAGCATTGATTTTATTGTGCTGGCTGGCTTTTTGTGGCTATTGCCAAAATATTTGATACAAGCGTTTGATAGAAAAATAGTGAACATTCATCCAGCGTTATTACCAAAGCACGGCGGCAAAGGAATGTACGGGATGCGCGTACACGAGGCAGTAAAAACGGCAAATGAATTGGAAACCGGTATTACCATTCACTACGTGGACGAACATTATGATGAAGGCGACATTATTTTTCAAAAAAAATGTGTCCTAACGCCGGAAGATACGTCACAAGAAATAGCACACAAGGTGCAATTATTAGAGCATGAATATTTTGCGCCAGTGATTGAAAAGTTATTGATGAGCAATGCGTGACTTTTACAAAATAATTCGTTTTAAGCAAAGCGACTTCTGCTGTAACGCACTTAGAATAAGCGATATTACGCATCTACTTTTTTTGAAAATCACTTTCCCAAAATATTTATTTTTATACGAATTCGTATTACATTTTAATGCAAAAACTATGGCTACAAGATTTCTCATCCTCGCGCTCGGTTTGTGTGTTTCCTCACTTGTGACTGCGCAAGACCTGAGTTGGAAAAAACACGTCAACCTTGCCGAAGACTTCAATAAAGAAGGCAAATACGCCGAAGCTGCTGACAATTACGAAAAGGCTTGGAAAAAACGAACCAAAGATAAAGACCTGATTTTCAATGCTGGAGAAGCGTATTATCAGATAAAAGACTATCGCAAAGCAGCGGAAGCGTACGCCAATGTGAAAGACGAAAACAGTAAATATCCATTGGTAGGCTTGAAATATGCGCGCAGTCTCAAACAAGACGGTCAATATGACAAAGCCAAGCGAGAATTCAACAACTTTTATCAAAATTATACGGGCGAATCCAAAAACATATTAGAAGAAATCATCAAAACCGAAGTGCAAGGCACAGAGATGGGCATGAAAGCCGCTTCTATGATGGACAAAAAAGTGGAAATCCGCTACCCCGAAGGAGTCAATTCTGCATCATCGGATTTCGCGCCGTTCTCTTATGCCGATGATGTGCTATATTTTTCTTCTACGATGGGTGGCAAAGCGCGTATTTATCGGTCGCAGCGCAGCGGCAATAAATGGTCGAAAGCATCTACACCAGAGAATTTTCCAGTGATTCAAAACGACCAACATTATGGCAATAGCAGCCTTTCGGCAAGTGGAAACCGTTTTTATTTCACGATATGTAGTGGCGATAAGCCTTGGGGCGACCTGACCGCACGTTGCGAAATTTTTGTACTCAAACGCCGCAACAACACTTGGGCACAACCGGAACGCCTCCCCGATTTCGTCAATATGGATAAAACCACAGCTACGCACCCCAATGTCGTGCAGCAAGGCAACCGCGAGATTTTATATTTTGCATCGAATCGGGAAGGCGGTAGAGGCGGCATGGATCTTTGGTATACGAGCCGCGATATATCCAATGACAATTCTGAATTTTCTTTCCCCATCAATGTCGGTAGCCCGGTCAACACGTTGGGAGACGAGATTACGCCGTTTTATGATGTGGTAGATGGTACTTTATATTTTGCTTCTAATGGATTGGCTTCGATTGGAGGTTTCGATATTTTCAACTCAAAAGGCGATGGCACGCGCTGGGCAACCCCTGAAAATAAAGGAATGCCGCTCAACTCTGGTGCGGATGATTATTTCTTTGCACAAAATAAATCTGGTTCAGGCGGTTTTTTGGTTTCTAATCGCACGTCTGGCAGTCAGAAAACCACCACTCGGGATGAAGATATTTTTGAATTCACTTCCAATGAGAAAAGAATTAGTTTGAAAGGAAGTGTGTATGATAAAGCCTCCGGTAGTTTGGTGCCACAGGCAACCGTTACTTTATTTGAAGTAAATGGAAATAATGAGAATCTGGTAGATCGTAAAAGTTTTACGGATGGAACGTATTTATTTGATATAAAATCGGGTAAAACGTTCAAAGTGCTGGTAGAAAGTAATGAATATGCGCCCTACAATTTTACTTTCACAGCGGATGATCCGACTTTGTACGTTTACGGACAGCCTGTATATATGGATAAATCTGGTGGTTCAACCGCAATAACAGATCCTGGAACAGAACCTGCCGTTGTAAAAACGCCAAAAACGAATCCGACGAAAAAAGAAGATTCGTACATTGTACGTGGCAAATCGAAAGAAGATAATTTAGAAATCGTGACATCTGCGCCGCGCCATCAGGGTGTTTATTATAGAATCCAATTGGTAGCTGTAAAAAAGTACGACTCAGAAGCGGCTTCTTACACGCCGGTCAAGGAAACAGGGCAATTGCAAACTGAATTTATTGTAGATAAAAAGTTGACTCGGGTACTCATCGGCGATTATTTTACAAAAGAAGAAGTAATGACCGCCCTCGACCGAGTGAAACAGCAGGGATTTGAGAAAGCATTTATTGTACAATATGAGGACGGCGAACGTTTCGGACAAGTAAAGATGTAGCATCGCTTCCTCCCCCTCGTGCCACACAATTTTTTATAAAGTCAGGCGACGTCCAAATGAACGGATATCACCTGACTTTTTTTGTAGAAAACTTGTTTATCAAACTGCGTGTTTTACCCTGTAACATTATTTTTTTTAGCACGTAGAACACTTAAAAACGATGTGAACTATGTGATGAAATTAAGCCAGAAGGGCTTTATAAATCATTTTTAAAGTATAGCACAAAAATTTTTATAGGATGATGGATGTTCAGACTTCAATGTACACGTACCAAATGATCCCTAACGACCCGCTCAAAGTGCGGATTTACACCTTGCACAATGGTTTGAAACTTTTTTTGAGTGTCAATAAAAACGAACCTCGTATTTATACCAATATCGTCGTTCGCTCCGGTTCTAAACAAGACCCCGCGGAAACCACCGGCTTGGCACACTACATGGAACATATGTTGTTCAAAGGAACCAGTCAAGTTGGTGCATTGGATTGGGAAACAGAAAAAATATATTTGGAAAAAATATCTGATTTGTACGAACAGCATCGGCAAACCACAGATGAGGTGGAACGCAAAACCATTTATTCCGAAATAGATAAATTATCGTTTGAAGCGGCAAAGCTCGTCGCCACCAGCGAATACGACAAATTGTCCAGTGCTATTGGCGCAAAAGATACGAATGCCTACACTTGGTTTGAACAAACGGTGTATGTGAACGACATCCCCGCCAACGAACTCGAACGCTGGATGCGCCTCGAATCCGAACGCTTTCAATTGCTGGCGTTGCGGCTTTTTCATACCGAATTGGAAACGGTGTATGAAGAATTTAATATTGGGCAGGACAAGGATTTTCGGAAGATGAGCAATGCGATTCGCGCCTCCTTATTTCCCAATCATCCGTATGGAACTCAAACCACGATTGGCAGTGCGGCGCATCTCAAAAATCCTTCCCACGTCAATATTCAACGCTATTTTCAGACGTACTACGTGCCGAATAATATGGGCATCATGCTCGCCGGAGATTTTGACCCGGAGGAAGTCGTTGCCTTAGCCGAGCAGTATTTTGGAACGTATGAAGCGAAACCCATTCCACCATTCACATTTGGAGCGCAGCCGCCGATTGAAGCACCGATTCGCAAGGAAGTATTTGGACAGGAAGCACCTTACTTGGAACTGGGGTGGCGGTTTGGTGGTAGCCACACGAGCGACCAGTTGATGTTGCTGCTGCTGCAAGGGATTTTACACAATGAACAAGCCGGCTTGCTGGATATTCATTTGAATCAAGAGCAAAAAGTATTGGAATCTGACGTTTGGCAGTGGTTGCATGAGGATTATTCCGCATTTGGTTTTTATGGAAAGCCCCGCGAAGGGCAGTCGTTGGAGGAAGTGGAGCAATTGCTGCTGTCTATGGTAGAAAAATTAAAGACCGGCGATTTTGAAGATTGGCTCATTGAAGCGGTTATAAAAAATTATAAACTCGAAGAATTACAAGAAACCGAGTCGAATTTGGCGCGGGTTAGTGCTTTTACACACACCTTTGTCTTGGGCATTGAATGGGAGCGATGGGTGCGTCAGATTGAGGATTTAAAGGGCATTACCAAAGAAATGGTGATGCAATTCGCGCAGGAAAAGATGCAGAATAACTATGTAATTGTGTTCAAGCGGCAAGGAACAGACCCGAATATTATCCGAGTAGAGAAGCCGGAGATTACCGCCGTTGAATTGAATCGAGATAGCAATTCTGCCTTTGCAAGCGATTTTTTGTCTCGAGAAGTGCCGCGTTTACAGCCTGTTTTTACCGATTTTGAAAAAGTAATCCAACACACGACGCTCGCCGATGGCTTGCAATTGGACTATGTTTATAATCCACAAAATCCACTTTTCCGGCTGGATTATATTTTTGAAATGGGAAAGCTGAGTGACCGCAAACTGGCACTGGCATTACAATATTTGCCTTATTTGGGTACAGACCGCTACACGCCAGCAAGATTGCAGCAAGAATTTTACCGACATGGTTTGAGTTTTGATGTGTACAATAGCGATGAGCGCGCTTACATTACGCTTTCCGGTTTGGAGGAATCGCTCGAAACGGGCATTCGTTTGTTTGAACATATCCTTGCCAATGTGCGCGAAGACAACTCGGCGTTGCAAAACATGATTGAAGACGTGCTTGTAAAACGCCAAAATGCGAAACAAGATCGCGACACTATTCTACGCGATGCTTTGTCAAGTTATGCCCGATATGGCGCGGAATCGCCTTTTACATTTCGACTGCCGGAACCCGAATTGCGCAGCTTACAGCCCAATGAACTCGTGGCACGTATCCATTCGCTCACGTCCTATCAGCACCGCATTTATTACTATGGTCAAAAACCGATGGCGGAAATCGCGCAGCTTTTGGAGCAGGAACACCAAGTGCCGACTGCGTTACAACCGATTATTGCACCTAAGCATTTTCCACAATTAGCAATGGAGCGCAACTGCGTGTATTTCTTAGATTTTCCGATTGTACAGACCGATATTATGTTCATTTCGCGCGGCACGCCGCACTTTAGTCTGGAAGAATATAGTATCAATCGCTTGTATAATGAGTATTTCGGCTACGGGTTGTCGTCCATCGTTTTTCAGGAAATACGGGAGTCCAAAGCATTGGCGTATTCTACCTACGCGCTGTACTCGTCTCCACGTCGGCAAAATCAAGCGCATTATCTACAAGCCTACGTAGGCACGCAGCCCGACAAAATCTCGGATGCCGTTCCTGCGCTCCTAGATATTATGGAAAATATGCCAGTCATTCCTTCTCAAATTGAGACGGCGCACCGCACCATTTTACGCCAGATGGAAAGCGACCGATTGCCCCCTCGAAATGTCTACTGGCAAGCCGTGGCGACTCGTGATCTGGGCTTCACCAAAAACCTTTCGCCAGAATTATACCAAGCGATGCAAGCTGCTAATGTAGATACGCTTACCGATTTTCAACAACGATTTATAAAAGGTAGAGCCTTCAATATCATCGTATTAGGCAATAAAAAAGAAGTAAATCTAGATTATTTAGCCAAGTTCGGAGCTGTGCAGGAACTGACGATGGAGCAGGTATTTGGGTATTGAAACAAGAAGCGTGCCGCACCTTAAAGGTGTGGCACACTTGACAATTATTGCAAAATAATCTTCTCCGTAAAAACCTTCTCGCCCTGCCGGATGCTCAATACGAGTGTGCCTTTGGGTGCTTGTTTCAAATCTATTTGCTGGTAGAAGCTGCCAGAAAAATCTTTCAAGTTCAAACCATATAATTCTCTGCCTTGCAAATCATACACGCTGACGACCGTCGGTTTGGCTTCTCCTTTGAAAGATAAATTTAGCAAGCCGCTCGTAGGATTGGGCGTGGCTTTGAACCCTTCCAAGACAAGCGAACGCTCTCCAATTTTCAGGCTCGGCGCAGCAGCACTCGCAACTGGTGCAGGTGCTTCATAGCCCAATTTGAATTTAATCGGCAAGGTAAAAAGCGTCCGAATCGCTTTTCCGCCTTGCTTGCCCGGATACCATTTCGGCATGATTTTCACGACGCGCATGGCTTCCTCGTCCAATAATTTTCCATTTTCAATGCCTTTTTTTACTTCTACATTAGAAATGGAGCCGTCTTTTTCAATGACAAAACCGATGTAAGTCGTGCCTTCGATGCCCTTTTCACGGGAGTCTTTGGGGTATTTTAAATTGGAGGCAATCCATTTGAATAATTCAGGAACCCCGCCTGGAAATTCGGGTTGTTGTTCGACGAAGGTGTAGGCTTTGTCTTCTTCAACAATCTCATTTTTACGAGAAGAAACCATTTTCCCCGTATTTCCTACAACAACTACGCCTTTTTCGTCAAAAACTTTAGTCTGCTTTTCATACATTTGCGGATCAAAAATGACGAGGGTATCTTTTTTAGGATCGGCTTTTAAGTCAGATGAATTTAGAAGAAATTGAACAGGAAGCACGAATTCAGAGGCAACGGACTTGCCATCTTTTTTAGCAGGTGTCCAACTCGGCATTTGATTCACAATGCGCAACACTTCTTCACCGCAGCCATTGCTAATTCCTTTTACAATTTTTGGAGAATGAACTTTGCCCGATTCACTGATTTGAAATTTTACAACAACCTGTCCTTCAATACCTTGCTCGCGCGCCTCTTTCGGGTATTTAATATTTTTGGCTACAAAAAGCATTAGATAATTATCAGAACATTCCTTTCTTTTGGCAGCCTCTTTTTCGCCGTCACAGCCTGGGTAAAGTGCGGGTTCATCCACTTCGTTACCATTGATGCAAATTTTAACCAGTTCTTCTTCTTCTACAAAACTCACATCTATACGGCTTATATTTTCAACTGACCCGATGTATTTGTCAATATCTGTACCTGCTGGTAATTTTTCTATTCGTCCATCGGGAAAATAAATTTCAAAAGATGAATTTTTAGTCAATTGTGGTTCTTGTTGAAAGAAAGTACCCAAAGAAGCATTTGGACTTGCATTTTTGAACGATGGAATCGTGTCGCGTTGACTAGTTGGATGTTTGAAATCCTTCCCTAATTCATAAAAAATAGTCTCTTCATCTTTGATCGTGAATTTAATACCATTGGCAGCAGCGACTTCTTTTACCAATTTTTGAATGCCCGTTTTACGGTCGGGATATTCTTTAATCAAACGAATGTAAATATCGCGGGAACGGGCAAATTGCAGGTCGGTACGCATGAATGTAATGCCTCCATGCTCATTGACGTGAGTGGAATCTACATTTTCGGTCATCGCTTTTTGTAATTCTTGTCGAATTTTCGCTTCGTCGTAATCACCTCCAAGTATCGAAGTAAAGGAAATCGGAAGCTCGTCCGTCCAGTCCGCTTTGACAGCGAAAGCCATCACGAGTACCGCTAGCAAAGGCAGCGCCAGCAAGTACTTAGCCAAGTGCCGACGCGAAGATTTGGGTTGTAGCATCATCAGAATGCGTTTTTTGAGTTGTGAATGAAAATGGTTAGCAATGACAAGCGCAGGTCCGGACTGCGACTGCCGTATCAACAAATGGCCATATTGTTTCCGTTGGGCGGTGCGCAGTACGCTCGCATCGGCGATGTACTCGTGCACGGTGCGCAAGCTGCGCCGATACAGATAAATGAATGGACTGCACCAAAAAGTAGCGTTCAACAATTCTATCAAAACTACGTCTACGCTGTGCCAGCCGCGTATATGGGCTTGCTCATGCAGCAAGATTTGGGCTTCGTCTTCGGGGTCTAATGGGATATTTTTACTTAAAAACAGCAATTGAAAAAAAGAAAACGGCTGGTGCGGCTTGTTGGTTCGCACGAGTTGGTAATGGGGTTCGTTCGTGCGCTCACTTTGAAAATAAAGTCGGGCAATTTGAGTGACGCCAATCACCAGCCGGATTGTAAAAAACAGAAATCCTGTAAAATAAATAGTTCGCAAAACATCGGAAAAGCTAAGCGTAGGAGTTGCCGCGGCAGTCACGGTCACTTCCAGCGTTTGCACACCGATGGTGATAGGTTGCAAATAAATCGTCATCATTTCCGGCTGCTCGAAAAGCCATCCCCATTCCACGAGCGGAATCACCAGCCCCAATATCATCGTACCCAATAAATACCATCGGTTGAAATGAAAAAACGTCTCCCGACTTAGCAATAGCCAGTATAATCCGTAAAACACCGCCCAACAAAGGCTTACTTCGAGGATATACGTCAACATTATATTGATGTGTTTGTGTGTTAATGTGTTACTGGTACACGCCTCACTCCGTCCCTTAATCTCTAATTCTTTTCATCTCTGAATCGTCCAATTTTTCCAATAAATCCGATAACTCTTTGACATTTAACTCTTTCTCTTCCACTAAAAACGACACCAACCGATTCATCGAGCCTTCAAAATAATCGCTGACCAGCTTTTGCAGACTTTGGCGGCTGTACTCTTCTTTCGAGAGCATGGGCTGATATTCAAAAGTACGTCCATACACTTTATAAGTCAAAAAACCCTTTTCTACTAAGATGCGCAACATGGTGGAAATGGTGCTGTGCACGGGTTTCTCGTTGGTATCTTTTTCTATTTCCTCGCGGATTTGCCCGACGGTACTCGGACCGATGCGCCAGATGGCTTGCATGATTTCTTCTTCTGCTTTCGTTAATGCGTTCATTTTGTGCTATTTTTTTAATGCTTCTATTCGACGTTGAGTATAATCAGCGTGTTCTTTATCTTTGGTTGCTAAATATTGTTTGTAATACTTCACCGCCGTCCGTTTATCTTTATATGCCAAATCATGATTGTAAGCTATATTAAAAAGATAAGCCGCTTTTGGATTATAATTATACGCTTTTTGATAGTGTTCAATCGCTTGCCGATACTTACCTTGTTTTTCTAAGGTCTCTCCCAGATTGGCGTAGTACGCATCTATTTTTTCGGTAATACCTAATTTGATAGCCATTTCATAATGAAATTGACTCAATTCCAACTCGCCTTTTTTGCGATAAGCGAAACCCAGATATTCGTGCGTTTGCTCCGTATCTTCTTTTCGACTTACCAAGTGTTCCAGATGAAAAATAGCTTTATCAATACTATCTAATTGTACATAGCTGATTGCCAGCAACATCTGATAAAAATCGCTGGTATCGCCTTGAGCCAGTGTTTTTTCAAGAGCTTTGGCTACGAGGTTATATTCTTTGCGTTTAATATGTAGTCGGGCTTTTATTTGCAGCAGGCGAATGTTGCTGCCGTCTATGGCTAAACCTTCGTTGAGTAATTTTTCCGCGTCATTTAATTGTCCAGCAGAGATGGCAAGCGCACTTAATTGCTCAATAATTTCAATATCAGTCGGATTCAATTGGCGCGATTGTAAGAAATAAGCAATGGCATCAGGCGTTTGTTGCAATTTGAGTGCCGCCAAGCCACATCTTTTACAAGCATAACTATTCGTAGAATCCACTTTGGCAAATGCTTGATAAAACAATAAGGCTTCGCGGTAATTATTTTCGCGTTCGTAAATAGAGCCGATGGAACTGAGGGCTTGCGTATTTTTAGAGTCCAATTTTAAAAGAGCGTTATAATGTGACTTTGCGTCAAAATAGCGTCCTAACTGGGTGCTGCAATATGCCATGCGCAAGAGGTAGTCTTTGTCGCTCGGATTTGCCTGATGACAAGCGGTGAGCAATTCCAAAGCGGCATCAAATTGATAAGCGCTGATGTATTCCAACGCCTCTTGGTATTTTTCTTGCAATGCTACTTCGTCCGTCGCCTCTTGAGCGGCTGCTTGACAAATTGTAAGAATGCCAAATAAAAAGATGTAAAATGCTCTCATATTCAACTACAAATTTTACACAACACAAAGATAAGCCAATTTTGCAGAATTTCAACTATATCTTTAGTTTTTTAACTAAAAAATTAGTCATAAAAAATGCCGCACCTTTGAGGTGTGGCACATTTAAAAAAAAATACGAATAATGTAACTATTTGTATATGTTGTCGTTAACACAATAAAGTTAGAAAAAGAGACTACATAAATAAGGTAGTAGGAAACAAACGTTCCAAAGTCAAAAAACAGAAGGGGGAAAAATTGAAAAGAATCATACTCATAGCCTTACTGTGGATAGTCGGTGTACCCGCATTCGCGCAGGAAGCGCCAAGACCAGCAATCGAATTTCAGCCCGCCAGCGGATTTTATAATGAAGCTATTGAAGTCAACTTGCAGTGCGTTGGCGCACAAATTTATTACACCTTAGATGGCAGTAAACCAACCCGTCGGGCCCGATTGTACACGCGTCCGTTTCGCATTTCCAACACCACCGTAGTCCGCGCCATTGCTTATTTGAATGGGGAACACAGCACATTTAGTGCCAGCAGTTATTTCATCCGGGAGCCGGAAACGAATTTTCCCGTCGTATCTATTGGCGTCACGCCTCGATTATTATTTGATACCCAAAAAGGACTTTTTATGCAAGGCACCTTCCTGACGGACACCGTCTCGTGGAAAATGCCCGGCGCCAATTTTTGGAGTTACAAAGAAGTCCCTGCGCACATCGAAATTTTTGAGTCCAATGGAGAAAGTGTCTACAACAGCTTGTCCGGCTTGCGTTTATTTGGTGGCATGAGTCGCCTGTTTCCACAAAAATCCATGACGCTCGTGGCACGCGAACGCTATGGCGCAAAGCGATTTGAACATCCTATTTTTGGAAAAGAAGGGTTGAACGATTTTAAATTTTTGGTGCTGCGTAATTCAGGAAGTGATTGGGGCAAAACCCATTTTAGAGATGCGTTGATGGTTGGTTTACTCGATGAATGGGATATGGATAAACAATCGTATCGCCCGTCGCACGTCTATATCAACGGCAAATATTGGGGCATTTATAACATTCGAGAGAAAATCAACCGCTATTTCATCGCAGACCATAATAAAGGTGTACACAAAGACAGCATTGATTTTTTAGAGCACAACATGATTCGGCGGCGCGGCAGTGACCGACATTACAAAAACATGATTGATTTTGTGACCGAAAATAATTTGCGCAACCCCACCAATTATGCCTACCTCCAAACCCTGATGGATGTAGACAATTTTATGAATTATCAGATTGCGCAGATTTATTTCGACAATCAAGATGCCGGCGGCAATATCAAATACTGGCGACCTCGCACCCCCGATGGACGCTGGCGCTGGATTATGTATGACACAGATTGGGGTTTTGGTTTGCATGAAGACGATGCCTATCACCATAATTCACTTGCTTTCCATACCGAACCTAATGGTCCGACCTGGCCCAATCCGGCGTGGAGCACTTTTTTATTGCGAAAATTATTAGAAAATCCAGATTTTGAACAGGCTTTTGTCAATCGCTTTGCCGACCATTTAAATATTACTTTTAATACGCCAAGAGTAGAACGAAGAATCGAAGCACTGTACAAAAACTTACTCCCCGAAATGCACCGCCACCTCAAACGCTGGCGACTCAGCCCCCGCAAATGGAAGCAACAAGTGGACGTGCTACATGCCTTCGCACAGGAACGCCCGCTCTACACGCGTATGCACCTGATGGACCGCTTCAACACAGGCGCTATCCAAACGCTGCAAATGAGCGCTACCGGCGGCGGAACGGTGCTTGTAAATGATTACGTAAAAGTAAATGACCAGCCTTTTGAAGGCAAGTATTTTGAAAATATTCCCGTCACGGTCAAAGTAATTCCACAAAATGGCTACCGCTTCTCGCATTGGGAAGGTATAGATGCGTCCAATGAAATGCGCGAATTGACGCTCCAATTAAAAGAAGAAACAACGATGATTCGAGCAGTATTCGAAAAATTTGAGCATCCATTAGCAGGTAAAATCATCCTCAATGAAATCAGTGCCAACAATCGAAAAGCGGGCGATTGGATAGAAATTTACAACCAATCTGACGAAGCAGTAAAACTCGACGGCTGGATATTGACAGACTTAAAAAATGAATTTATTTTCCCAGCGATAACGATTCCACCAAATGATTATTTAGTTATTTGTCAGGATACAAAACTATTTTACGCACAGTTTCCAACCGCTTATAACGTCATTGACGGACTGAATTTTGGCTTGAATAAACATGCCGAGCAACTCCAATTATTCGCTTCCTACGGCGCAATGGTGGACAGCATTTTTTACGAATTGCCGCCCACCGATTCTACCTTTACACTGTCACTCCTTTTGCCAACTTTAAATAATAGCGACTCCGAAAACTGGGAAATCCGCTACGGCAAAGGTTCTCCAAATGCGCCCAATCCCTACTTTTTAGAAAGCAGCATCCGCACCCGACAAAAACAATGGATGGAAACAGGGCTCGCAGCCAGCATCTTAGTCCTCGGCATATTCCTATTAATCTTGCGACAACGACGCGTTCTATAAAATCAAAAAAAAATAATCTCTTGGGCGTGCCCCCGCCGCCTGCCGAGATGTGGCGAACTTTACAAGTATGTCACATCTATGGTAGAGCGAAGGCGGGGTCGGGCTATCCGCTCTCACCTCCCTACGGTCGGTACCGCTCCTATCCCTCACGCTCCCCACGTCTCCAAAATTAAGTAAACATTTATCTTATTCTTTAACCAAGCCTTCAACTTGCAAAACATTCAACAAGTAAGGAGAATTGAATTAATGAATAATACAAATGAGGGAATGAACAAGAAATAAAGGGCAAAAACGAAAAACTTTGCGTCTTTGCGACTTTGCGTGAAAAATCTCTGCGTCCTCCTCTCTGCGACTCTACGGTTGGTCGCCTGCGCAATAGCTTTAGCGACGGCGCAAAAAAATACTATGAGGGATGTAAAAATGCAGAATTAAGAATTTTATCTTTTCACGAAAAAAATCATTCATCGGGAACTTCTCCGCGCATTTTGCAGTTTATCTCTTTGCGACTTTTCAGAAATTAATTATTCCAGCTTCGTTGAAACCCGTCAAAAAAAATTTTGACAAAAAAATAAGAGCGATTTATTGCAAATGCAATACATTCTTATATCTTTGCCGCCGCTTCAAAAGAGAGCAGTCAAGGCTAAAAGCATACCACCAAATTTTATTCTAAATATGTTCTTTTTTTTGTCTTAAAGGCAATTTAATTTTTCACAAGAATATTTTTCCGAAAAAAATTCTCAAAAAATTTGGAAAATAAAAAGAGAGCTATTATCTTTGCGTTCCATTTCAAAATAACCTTAGAAAGTTGAGGTTTTCAAATAAAGAAAATGGAAAATTTTAGAACAAAGGATACAACTCACATTAGGGTGGAGTTACTCGGGGTCGTACTTGGGGTATCAGCGAAGGTGGAGTTTTTCGGATGGACTGACTTAGGAAGATAAGTTGGGAATAGGGATCTGGAAGACATT
>Ga0163148_10001165_pt1 | contig 34737 bp, 30 predicted proteins | sample OliLakLV19MP7P2_FD_148606 | JGI IMG/M metagenome (GOLD analysis project Ga0163148, IMG submission 148606) | Freshwater microbial mat bacterial communities from Lake Vanda, McMurdo Dry Valleys, Antarctica- Oligotrophic Lake LV.19.MP7.P2 | ecosystem: Environmental > Aquatic > Freshwater > Lake >... | reverse complement strand
TTGGGGCATGATGAGTTATCGCCCATGCCTCGCGGCCGTACTGATTGTCGCGTCGGTCGTTGTTGCACCCTTTGCCGCACGCGCCCAAGCCACAAAGCCCACGGCCAACCTCAACATGGCGCAGCTCAGCAAACTGGCCGAAAAGGGCGATGCCGCAGCGCAGTGCGAGATTGGCCGTCGGCATCTGTTTGGCCGTGGCATGAAGCAAAGCGATCGTGACGCCGCCGCTTGGTTCGGCAAATCGGCGGCGGGCGGGTCGGGCGATGCGCTGTTCGAACTGTTTCTCATGGCCCGAGACGGCGTCGCGATGGCGAAGGATCAAGAAAAGGCCGAGAAGCTGCTGACTCAGGCGATCGAAAAGAATTCGGTTCGAGCCAAGATTGAGTCAGCGGAGCGCGCCACCGTGAAGAAGGGCGATACGACCGCCGTCGATGCTGCCGTCGCTGAATTGACCCAACTCGCCCGCGCCGGCGAACCCGCGGCGCAACTGGCACTCGGTCGCGCGTTGGCGCGCGGAACGGGCAAGGCAGAAGGCGGCGACGTGCTGCAGTGGCTCCTCAAAGCCAGCAACGCCGAAGACGACCGCATTGCTCTTGCCGCGGCCCGCGTGTTCAAGGACGGCGAGGGATCGCTTCGGGCCGATCCCGACCGTGCGGCAACGCTGTTGAGAAAGCTCGTAGAGAAGGAAGTTCGCCCCGCCCATGCCGACCTGGCCAAACTGGCGCCCCAAAGTTATCAGGGCGTGTGCAAAGAGCAGTCGCTCGACCGCGTGTCGCGCGACGATCGCATGATAGGTGCCGCCGTGCGCATTGACGGCCGGCTTTCGTCTGAGGAAAAGGGCAATTGGGTGATCGCCAACGATCGCAAAGTGTCGTCGCGCGTCATCCTCACCACCGCCATCCCGCCGCAAGCCACCGCCGGCCGGTATGTGCGCGCCTGGGGCATGCTGGATGAACCGGGCCTGGTTCGCGCGCTGTTGGTGGAAGTGCCTGAGCCGAAATATCAGTTGAAGTTCGAGATGACTGAACCGCGGATCATGAAAGGGAGCGAGAAGGAGAAATATGTCGTCAACGGCGAAGTGCGCAACACCGGCCGGCAGGACATTCACTCCATCAAGCTGACGGTGCGCGTGTTTCAGCCGGAGTCGGGCAAGGAGGACGATCAGGTGTTAACCCTCACCGACCTCCCCATCGGCGAACGCCGACCGTTTACGGCGGCGTTTAAGACCGAAAATGTGAAGGCCGCCGATAACGCAACTGCGGTTGTGCAGGCCGAAGTGAAATCGGGGGACTTGGAGTGGTAGGGGCTTTCGGGGGTGCGCGCGTTGGTGATTGCGAGGGCGTTTTTCCGCGAAACCGCAAGCGGCGTTGAGCACCCATGGGGCATCGACACCCCATTTGCGGTCTCGCGGAACCTTCGGCAACAATTGCGCACTGTCGGCATCTCCAACGCAAACTCATTCCAGACAATCCATTACGCCATTTTTGAACCCCATCTTGCATCCGCTCCCGTCTTGAAATCGAATCACCACCTGTGAACACAGGTTATTGGGCGTCATTAGAGAATTGGCGTAAGCCGGGAACAATCGAAACGGCGGTTTGCCTCAGCCTCGCTTTCTCAAGTTGACGATGCTGACTTCCGATGTTCAAATGGGGAGTTTGGATAACCGTGGGTATTCATCCCGGCTGAAACCTTTTAGCCGGTTTTAACTCGGACGTCTTTTCAGCCTTATCGGAACGGTCGTCCACCGACGTGAGAGGGAGTGCTTTATGAAGTCAGTATTCACCACCGGCGAAGCGGCCGAAATCTGCAAGGTCTCGCAGCAGACCATCATCCGCTGTTTCGATAGCGGGAGGCTCAAGGGCTTTCGAGTGCCCGGAAGCCGTTTCCGGCGGATTCCGCGCGATGCGCTGATGCATTTCATGAAGGAAAACGGCATCCCACCCGATTCCCTGGAATCTGGCAAATCCAAGATACTTGTCGTGGATGACGACCCGGAAATCGTCGAGCTGTTCGTCGATGTCCTCGAACGCGACGGCCGATTCGAAGTTAAAACCGCCAACACAGGCTACGACGCCGGCATTATCACCAGCGAATTCGAGCCGGATCTGATCATCCTCGACTACATGCTGCCGGACATCAACGGCAATGTGGTGTGCAAGACCATCCGCAGCAAGCCGGAGATGGAACACACGAAAATCATCATCGTCTCGGGCGTGGTGAATCAGGACGAAATCAACGAACTGCTGCGCAGCGGCGCGGATGAATTTGTGAAAAAGCCGTTTAACATCGAAAAGCTTATTGAACGCGTCGGGCAGTTGTTGCAGGTCTAGCGATCGGATTGAAACGCCAAGGGCACGAAGTCCACGAGAGAAAATCAAGAATTTCTTCGTGCCCTTCGTGCCCTTCTTGGTTTAACTAAGCCTCAGAAAACCAGAGTGCCGAAAGAAAATTAAGGTGTCCGACCTTCGCGAAAAAAGAGTCGAACTGATCCTGCAGCAGTTGGATGAACTTCCGACACTGCCCGCGGTTGCGGTTCGCGTGCTCCAGATTACCCGCGACGACAATTCCTCCGCCGGCGACGTGATTCGGCTGATTGAATCCGATCCTTCCCTCACCACCCGCATTCTAAAACTTGTGCATCGCTCCGATCTAGGCGTCCGCGGCGACGTGAGCAGTGTCGACCGGGCGGTGAAGCTGCTGGGTTTCGACGCCGTTCGGTCGGCGGTCCTGGCCGTGAGCGTTTTCGATACATTTCGCACCAGCACCGCGGGGGGCGCGAGCAAATTCAGCCGGGAAGATTTCTGGAAACACTGCGTCGCCGTCGCCTGCTGCGCCGAACTGCTGGCGATCGAACTGAAGAAAGTCTACGGCAAAGAGGCCGGCGTCGATCCATCCGACGCCTTCGTGTGTGGGCTGTTGCACGATCTGGGCAAAGTGGCGCTCGATGCGGCGCTGCCCAAAAGCTTTTCGCGCGTCGTCGAAGCCGCCGACTTGCTGCGCGGCAACATTGCCGATGTCGAGCGGCAGGTGATCGGCATCGATCACATGGTCGTCGGCAAGCGATTGGCCGAGCGATGGAGTCTGCCGGCGAGCATCCGAGAATGCATCTGGCTGCACGGGCACATGCCCTCGGCGTTGCCGGGAACGGTTCAACATCCGCGGCTGGTCAACCTCGTGACGTTGGCCGACGCCATTGTGCGTGAACAACATTTGGGCTGGAGCGGCAACTATGCCTTCGCCGCCGGGCGACAGAGTTTGGTCGAGGCGATCGGCCTGACCGCCGAGCAGGCAGCGGGTGCCATTGCCGAACTCGTGAAGCACATCGAACCGCGCGCCGCGGCGCTGGGGCTGGGGCAATCGAGTGTAAACGAGCTTTACGTTTCGGCGCTTTCGCAGGCAAATGCCGAACTGGGGCGCGTGAGCCAGCAACTTACGGTGAAGAACCGCAAGTTGGCGGTTCGCGCGGCGTTCTTCGATGCACTCAGTCGTTTTCAGGCCGAGCTGCGCCCCGACGCGCCGCCGCAGGTCATTCTTCAGGCGATTGGCCAGACCGCCGTGAGCGTGCTGCACGCCGGCGCGGTGGCGGTGTTCTCGCTGGCACCCGGTCGCGATTATGCGGAAGTGTCCCTGATTGATGGGAACGGGGAACTGTTTGAGAACACGATTGTGGAAGTGACGGATTCGCGCGGGGAAGGATCCGGGCGCACAATCGAACACACATCCGGACACACATCCGGACATCCATCCGGGGCTGACGCACCCGGCTTGAGAGCACCCGGCTTGGGCGCGATGTCGAACCTCAACGCTTCCGATGGTCCCGTTCAACCGGTCACTCAGGAACTCGAGTGGTTCATGGATGCCGTATCCCCCAAACTTGGCGGCGATCATAAATATTGGCTCGCGTTGCATGCAGACGGCCGTTGCATCGGTGGAATTGTGTGGGGCGCAGCCATTGGCGAAGGGCAGCGGCTCAGCCCGCAACTCAACGAACTTGCGGCGTTGTCTTCCGGCTGGTCGCTGGCGCTGCGCACGACGCAAATTCGCGAAGAGGCCCGCACCCTTTCCGAGCAACTGGCCGAAGCCAACCGCCGGCTGCAATCGGCGCAGGCCGAAGTGCTGCGCAGCAAGACGGTCATCATGGTCGCCGAAATGGCCGCCGGCGCAGCGCATGAAATGAACAACCCGCTCATGGTCATCAGCGGTCGATCGAAAATGCTCGAGCAGGAATTATCGGACCCGAAACAGAAGGCCACGGCGCAGAAGATTTTTGACAACAGCCAGCGTCTCAGCGCCATCATCACCGAGTTAATGGATTTTGCGAAGCCCGACGATGCGCGGCGCGTAACGGTGCCAGTAATTGCGCTGCTAACGAGGGCATTAGAGGCCGCCAAGCACACCGAAATTCGCGCCGATACTTTGGTTGTGCATACGCCGGGGCAAACGCCGCCGGTGCAGGTCGATCTCGATCAGGCGACGGCGGCGCTGGCGGAAGTCATCGTCAACGCCGTGCAGTCGCTGCCCGAGGCCGGCGGGAAAGTGGAAATTGGTTCGGCGTTCGACCCGTTCAGCATGAAAGTGGTGCTGACGATCGCCGACAACGGCTGTGGAATGGACGAGCAAACGCTCAAACGCGCGTTCGATCCATTCTTCAGCCAGAAAAAGGCCGGCCGCCGGCGGGGCATGGGCCTGGCCAAGGCGCTTCGGTGGATTGAATCCAACGGCGGATCGATTCGACTGGAGAGCCGGCCAAACGTGGGCACGCGGGCCATTGTGCTGCTGCCGGCGTCGCAGGCCGAATCGTCTGCGTTTGAAAATCAGGGAAGCGACGACATTGCCGCGTCGGCCTGAATTTGCTGCAGTTGTAGTCGGATCTGAACCGGAGCTGGGAGAGGAAAACTTATGGTGCCCGCGACGTTGTCTCCAACTCAATCCACATCGCAATCGCTGCCGCGGCTCCTGGTCGTGGACGATGAACCCGACGTGCTCGAACTGTTTCGCGACGCCATTTGCGCGAAATTCAACTGCAAACTCCTCACCGCCCCCACCATTGCGGCGGCGAAGCGGCTCATTGATGTCGAGCAGTTCGACGTCATGCTGACCGACCTGCACCTGCCCGACGGCGACGGCATGTCGCTCGTGCCCATCCTTAAAGATCGCCAGCCGTCGGCGCGAACGGTCGTCATTACCGGCCGGCCGACCGTCGATGCGGCCGTGAGCGCGCTGCGCGCCGGCGCGATCGATTTTCTGCCCAAGCCGTTTTCGATCGATCAGATCGTCGACCGCATCGGCCGGGCCATCCGCGGCCAGACGCTCATCGCCCGTAACGATAAACGCATCGATCGATTGAAGGACGCCGTGCGCCGCTTGAACCAGTCGCGCAAGGTTGTCACCAAGAAAGTCGACCTGCTCTGCAACGATCTCATCAGCGCGTACGGCGATGTCAGCAAGCAGGTGGAAGAACTCCGCAACCAGGAGAGCTTTCGCCGGCTGCTCGAATCAAGCAAAGACCTTGAGCAGATGCTGTGTCACGCGATGGATTGGGTTCTGCGCCAGGCCGGCTATTGCAATTTGGCAGTATGGCTCGCCGCCGACGATGCCGATTTTCAGCTCGGCGCCTACATGAAATACACCATCCCCGGCGATCCGGCGCTCACCGACGCGCTCAAGCAAAACCTGGTGCCGATGACGGCGCGCGAGGGTATGGTTCACCTCGAAGGCCACGCCGTCAAAAAACAACTCACCGCCGGCGAGCAAAAGTTTCTGCAGGGCCAGACGGTGCTCAGCCAGAACTGCACTTACTTGGGCGAAAGCCTTGCGGTGCTGACGCTGTTCCGCGACGAAAAATGCCCGTTTACCGACGGCGATATGGCAATGATCAAAGCCATCGCGCCCGTGTTCGCCACCGCGCTGGCCGGTATGGTTCGCAAGACCGAGGGCGAAGGCCCCGACGAATACGGCGAAGCCGGCGGCACCGCGTTCGATGAAGGCGACCCGGAAAAAAAACAGCGCGAAAAAAAGAAAAAAGAACAACACGACGCCGATTGGTGGAAACGCGGCGAGGCCCCGCCATTTTAAGCCGGCGACCGAAGGTAGTTCGGTGGCGCGAGCTATGGTCGCTTTACATCAAGAGTCGGCGTTGCGGCGAGCGACGCCATGTCTTCGAAGTATCTTCGGTGCGTCCGCCGCAGGTCGGCTTCGCTGGCGGCCTCAAGCACGACCACTTCTCGGTCGATCTGATCGCGTTTGAGATCGAGTTCGAGCTGGAGCCGCGTCTCATCCGCCGCTTGGCTCTGATCGTGATTAAAAGTGCGCATCGAGACGATCTCGCCGCGGCGTCTGTCGTAGTCGATTAGAAAAATCATCTAGTCCGCCTTTTTCACTTCATCGATCATCTTGATCAATATAGCATCAAGCTTCCGCCGTGTCTGATCCACTTGGTCTTTGACTTCCTGGACTACTGGGTCGATGCGGACCATCATGCCAGGTGCAGACGCTATTTGTCCCCGACTCATATCGCGCAGTTGCTCTTCTAACGATTCTATCGCGCCAACCAGATCAGAAATATCGAATAACTGACGCCGGAGCGTTTCTTCGCCGCCGCCATATTTGAACGCCGGATCACGCACGTCGGCCAGTTTTTCTGAAAATTCAGCCCATCGGTGTTGCAATGCCGTCCTGACTTGGATTTCGACATTTCGCTCACAAGTCGTCACGATAATATGCACGGCCCGATACCCATGGCTGGGCTTCTTACGCCGATCAATGACCACTGCTGTGTCGAAATGCGAATGGAGCTTCGAAACGACCAACTCCTGTTCAGAAAAATCGGAGACCACTACTCGGCAACCTGCGATATCCTGCATCTGACTCAAACGAATGCTTTCACGCCCCAGTTTTTCAACGATCGAAGGCGTTGATTTCGACGGCCGTCCCGTCGGCTGAAGCAAAAGCGTCTCCCGGATGGCTAAAACGACCGCGTTGTACGCATCCGCAAATGATCGTCTGTACCCGTCCAGCAAGCGCAGATCAGCGTCCTCAAACTGCGCCTTCTTCAGTCTTGCACCAAGGCGGTCAATTTGCGTCTTCGTCATCGTGGTTTCCAATGAAAACAATCGATTGGCAGATGATCCGGCTAAAATCGAGAATTGCAATCCACCTGCCGCCTCGGGCCTTCTACTCACTTTTCTGATTTCTACAGTTGCCGAAGCGGAATTATGGACGATACTATCCGCGTACGGTTTCTGCAGTGTTCGAGCTTGAGAGTACATATTTGGTCTGACCTATGAGACAACCCCGGGGCCGGCTGCCCGGTTCTGATCATGCCTGCTTCGACAGGAAGTGATGAACGGGAAAGACGGGCGCAAGCCTGATCAGCCTCAACGCCCCAAATCTTAACGAAGATGGGTTCGATCAAACCGCTCTCACACGACACAGGTGGAATCCGTATTTTTTTGCGCGCCACTCCCTTGCCCGGTACACCGGAAGAGGGCCGGGGTGAGGGTACTTAAGGCGAGCGTAAAGCGCATTCGCGAAACAACGTTCCCCGCCGCGGCAGTCATTTCCGTCACCACCGCCAACGTCGACCACGCAAACGATCAATTCGCCAAAGTTGCCACAAAAAAGCGCGCCATAATGAGCCGCGAAGCTGCGGTAGATAATAGCCTGTGGCGTAAGCCCCAGGAAGATTGTTCACACCCACAAGCTCCGAAGGAGCCAGAGAACGGCTACAAAAAAGCGCACGTCGATGAGCCGCGAAGCGGCGGCAGACAATAGCCTGGGGCGCAAGCCCCAGGAAGATTGTTCATACCCACAAGCTCCGAAGGAGCGAGAGAACGGCTACAAAAAAGCGCGCCGCGATGAGCCGCGAAGCGGCGGCAGACAATAGCCTGGGGCGCAAGCCCCAGGAAGAATTTTCACACCCACCAGCCCCGAAGGGGCGAAAGAACGAGAACGGGCGAGAACGTCATCTCGCGCACCCGCCCGCGATGCGTCGCAAGTGTGACAACGACGCGAACGATCCAGTAACGCTTGTTGTATCACCGTGCCGCGCGACCATCGGGCACGCTATTCGTCATTGAATGTCTTTCGCCCTTTCAGGGCTTGCGGCGGGCGCATTCCCACCCAGGGCTTGCTATCTTTCGTCGCTTCGCGACTGACTCGACCGACGCGTTGAACCGATATTGGCGATGCGCGTTCAAGAGAACCCACAAAAAAAGCGCGCCGCGATGAGCCGCGAAGCGACGGCAGACAATAGCCTGGGGCGCAAGCCCCAGGAAGCATTTCACACCCACAAGCCTCGAAGGAGCGAGAGAACGGCTACAAAAAAGCGCACGACGATGAGCCGCGAAGCGACGGCAGACAATAGCCTGGGGCGCAAGCCCCAGGAAGCATTTCACACCCACAAGCCTCGAAGGAGCGAGAGAACGGCTACAAAAAAGCGCACGACGATGAGCCGCGAAGCGACGGCAGACAATAGCCTGGGGCGCAAGCCCCAGGAAGCATTTCACACCCACAAGCCTCGAAGGAGCGAGAGAACGGCTACAAAAAAGCGCACGACGATGAGCCGCGAAGCGGCGGCAGACAATAGCCTGGGCGCAAGCCCCAGGAAGCATTTCACGCCCACAAGCCCCGAAGGAGCGAGAGAACGGCTACAAAAAAGCGCACGTCGATGAGCCGCGAAGCGGCGGCAGACAATAGCCTGGGGCACAAGCCCCAGGAAGATCGTTCACACCCACAAGCTCCGAAGGAGCGAGAGAACGGCTACAAAAAAGCGCACGACGATGAGCCGCGAAGCGGCGGCAGACAATAGCCTGGGGCGCAAGCCCCAGGAAGCATTTCACGCCCCCAAGCTCCGAAGGAGCGAAAGAACGATTGAACGACAAATTCCGCGCATGAACGGACGCAATTGCCCGTGCGGCGTGGACGGATTATCATCCATCGAGCATGGCGAAAAAGGGGATTACAGGCAAAACGGGTTCGAAGTGCAGCGCAGGCCATCCGCCTAGTTAAAATGTAGGCCACCTGATTGAGGGAAACTATGGCGATACCAGGCTATCAAGAGTTCATGCTTCCACTTGTGAAGTTGGCCGCCGACGGCCAAGAGCACAAGACCACGGACGCGATTGATTCACTGGCCGACCAGTTCGGCGTGAGCAAGCAGGAACGGGAGATACTTTTGCCCAGTGGCACGCAAACGCGGCTTTACAACCGCGTAACTTGGGCGCTCACCTATTTGACAAAGAGCCTGCTTCTTGACAAGTCAGGCCGCGGCCGCTTCAAGATCGCACCGCGCGGCGAGGATGTGCTTAAGAAAGTCCCCAAGAGGATCGACAATAAGTTCCTCATGCAGTTCGACGAGTTCTGCGCGTTCAAGAGCAAGAGAACCAAGTCGGCGGCGGCTGTCCCTGTGGCAGACGACGGTGTAGAAGACGTCAATCCCTCGCTCACGCCCCTTGAGCTAGTCGAAGGAGGTTACAAGGAACTGCGCGAAACATTGGCCGATGAACTCCTTGACCGTGTGCGCGTCATGAACCCCAAAAAGTTCGAGGAGTTGGTTGTTGATGTGCTGGTCGCGATGGGCTACGGCGGTTCGCAACTCGACGCAGCACAGGTCGTAGGAAAGAGTGGTGACGGTGGCATCGACGGCGTCATCAAAGAAGACCGGCTTGGCCTCGACATGGTGTACGTGCAGGCCAAGCGCCACGATGCAGACATCGGCCCCGGAGCGATCCGCGAGTTCGTCGGGTCTCTCGGCGAGCACAAGGCGACCAAGGGCGTGTTCATCACGTGCGGCGGGTTCACGTCGGGAGCAATAGAGGCCGCAGCCAAGGCCCACTTCCGCATCGTCCTGATCGACGGTGACCAACTGGCCGAGTACATGATCGACCATGGCGTTGGCGTCACTAATTACAAGACCTACATCGTGAAGAGGCTCGACAGTGACTATTTCGAGGGGGTCTAGACTCGACACTCGCCGGGGACGGCCCGTCTACACTCGCCCACTCGCCGGGACAGCCACCGTTTAAGTCGGAACATAAAGCCGACACGACGGGACAGCCACCGTTTAAGTCGGAACATAAAGCCAGTCAAAGTGTCAGGATTCAAAAACGCCGTGAGGTTGTTGCAGCTTGAAGCGTTGGCAGATTATCGCACGCGGCTTTGCGATGTCAACAAAACAATACGATGGCGTAACTTGAGGTCTATGCGGGGAGATCGGTGGCGCTGCGCGATCATGTCGGCGCATTGGCGTTTGTAGTGCGATGAGCGATCGTGCGGGATTGTGGGGTTTGGCCGGTCGAGCCGACGCGGCGCTAAGGCTCTGCGGCGGCGTGGGGTGAGGGAGGAGCCGAGAGCGGATAGCGGATAGCGGATGGCGAGACGGGGCGATCAATTTGGCACGTGACGACTTTTTCTTAACACTATGTTAGGGGTGCGGTTGCTCGATATGTTCGGGCGGTCGCGCGTAATCGCTTTACGGATAATAGTTTACAGCAATCGTGAAAAAATTCACAAAGTTGTGCCACGTGGCACAATTCGTCAACGGGTCGGAGTCGGGGTCGCGTGTGGGGCATTGTTGTGCGTAAACAATGAATTGTGCCACGTGGCACAATTGTTTGTTGCGAGCATAGAGCCGAAAGCGGGGAGGGAACGATGTGCCACGTGGCACAATCGCGCGCGGGCGCTGTTCACGCCGGGTTGTGAGCTTTGAGCGAACGCCCGGGTTCTTCGGGGGTTGGGGCGGCTTGCACAAGTCGTCGCTTCGTGCTTTTGCCTGCAAGTGGTCTGTGAATCCATGCATTGTGCCACGTGGCACAATTTGTCGCTCGAGAGGATCCGAGTGTTCGCCTGTGGCTCACAGTTCGGCGTGGGGGGAGGAATTGCTTCATTGTGCCACGTGGCACAATTGGTCGCGCGGGAGGCACCCGAGTGTTCGCCTGTGGCTCACAGCTCGGCGTGGGGGGAAATCGCTTCATTGTGCCACGTGGCACAATATGCACTGCTCTCAGCTATCGGCTCTCAGCTATCCGCTATCAACGCCTGAGCATGAACAGGCGGATCGTTTTCGATCGTTCTTCCAATCGCACTTGATCGATCGCGATTTTCCAGCCGCAGGATTTGATCCATTCGGGGAATGATTCGCCGGTTTGGCGGCTGGGTTCGCCGAGCAGCACGGTTCCGCCGGGCGCCAGGTGGTGGAGCCAGAAGGGTTCGAGCGCATCCCATTGCGCACGTTCGTAGAGAACATCTGCGCCGATGATCAGGTCAAACTTTGTCGGGAGGCGGTCGGATTGCCAATCAAGTCGTTGCACGTTCACGCGATCGCGCCATTGCAGCGTATTGAATTCCGCGAAGCGCAGCGAATCGGGTTCGATATCAACGAACGTGACGCGCCCGCCCAGCGACGCCGCGATCATACCGGCGAAGCCCATGCCGCAGCCGAGGTCGAGCACCTGTCGGTCGGCGACGGTCGCGCTGTGCTTGTGCAGCCACTCGCCGATGCCCAGCGCGCTTTCCCACAGTTCGGCCCAGTAGGGCATGCGGCCCTTTTCGCCGCGGCCCTCGGCGGCGATGACGTCATCCAGCACCTGCTCCGGATCGGCCACGCGCGTGAACGCATAGTGCCGACCGGCGACGGTGTGGGTTTCATCGAGCAGATCGAACCGGGTTTCGAGTTGTTCGCGTTGGCGTCGGCGGAGGTCGGCAAGGCTGGGGGAGTGCGGGTCTGGTGAATTGGGATGGGGCAAGGTGGGGCGATTTTGTGCATCAACCTCCGCCGGTGCAATCGACATTCCCATGCTTCTGTGTATTCTTATCGATGCGATGAACCACAGAGTTGCACAACGTCTGCCGGGTCGAACGATTCTCACAGCGAGCCTGATAGCCACGGCGCTGGCGGGGTGTTCCAGCGGGAACAAGCTGGAAACCGGCTACGCCTATCGCCCGCTATCGGCCTCCCCGGCGGAGATTCGCGGGTTTTATGCCGAACGCTTCACCCCCGAAGCCCGCGCCGCCCAGTTGGAACGCGAGCAGGAACTGGAAGCCCGCCGGCCCAGGCCGGGTTATTAGACCTGTGGTTTCCACGTTGATCGCCCTCCCAAAGGCAGTTCTGCTCAACGCCCTCGTCTGACACGTCGATTGATAAGCTATCTGCAGGCGATTCGACGCTGCGTTGGCGGCGCGCCTAAAATTGAGACAAGTGGATGCGAACCAGATGATCGACCCCCGCGCCTTTGTAGCGGCCGTTCAGCCGTTGCTGGAGGCGAAGGACATTTCGGGACTGCTCGCCTTGCTGACTCATGACTGGGACAGCGCGCAGATCATCAGCCTGCTGCGAACGCCCGATTGCGAAGCCCGCAAGGTTGCTGCGCTGGCGCTGTCGTTGGTCGGTTGTCGCGAATGTCTCCCGGCGCTTTGCAAAGTTCTTAAAGACCCCGACCCCGTCGCCAACCAGATGGCCGAGCACGCCATGTGGTCGATCTGGTTCCGCCTCGGATCGGCCACCGCCAACTGCGAATTGCGTAAGGGCGTGGAGGCGATGAATCGGCAGGAGATGCAACAGGCCATCAAACGATTTTCCGCCGCCATTGCTGATTGCGATGATTTCGCCGAAGCGTGGAACCAGCGCGCCACCGCTTACTACCTTCTTGAACGCTACGAGCAATCGATCCTCGACGCGCGGCAGGCGGTGGCCCGCAACCCGAATCACTTCGGCGCGTGGGCCGGGCTGGGCCATTGCTTTGCGCACCTGCAGCGGTTTGATGAAGCGATTGAAGCGTATGAGCGATCGCTGGAGATCAATCCCAACCTTGAATGCCTCGCCGAAGCCATCGCGGAACTGCGGGGCCACCCGCGACGGTGCTAAATGGGCGGCAACCTCAAGGCGTGTTTTCCCTTGCCACAAGGCTTACGCGTCGCGCATGATAGTGCCGTGATCCCTTCGCCGCTTAACAGGCTTTTAACTTGGTCGCGCATGGTCTGGATGATCATTCGCGCGGCGGAATCATCGGTTGTCGCGGCGCTTTTTGCGGCGGCGGGGGCGATGATTGTTGTCGCAGTCCAAGCGTGGCTGGGCGAGCCTTCGTTGCCTTTGGTGATGGCGCTGATCGTGGTCGCGGCGGGCAGCGGGGCGATGGCGTCGCTGGTGCGGGTGCCGTCGAAATTGGCCGTCGCCCAGCGGATTGATCGGCAGTTCGGCCTGCACGATCTGCTCTCGACTTCGCTTCAACTTCTTTCACAACCCGCGCAGGCTGATCCGGCGATGCGGGCGATCATCCTTTCGCAGTGCGCGGCGGCGGCGGGGCGGATTCCTGTTTCGGGCGTCGCATTAGCGAGGCTGCCACGCCGCACGTATGCCGCGGCGGGGTTGGCGGTGGCGATGGTGCTGACGGTTTCGGCGATGGCGTCGCCGCGGGATGAGGCGATGTTGGCCGGCGTCGGGCGGTCGGCAGCCGCGCCTTCGTCGTCGGCCGAACCTGAAGTTGCGGCCGCTGCAACCGCTGCCGACGTGCGATCGCGACGCGATGCGGATGATATCGCCCGCGAACGCGATGCGGCCGCTGCGCAGGAAGCTGCGTTGGATCGATCGGTTGACGAGCGCAGCGCCGACGGTGCTCAACCCCGCGGCGATGGCGAACTCGGCAATACAGCCGGTGCCGCGGGTGAGACGCGTGATGTTTCGCAAGCGGATCCATTCGTTGCATCGACTGATCCGCCGAAGCGCGCGACCCAACTCGAACAGGAAGGCATCACCGGGTCCGGCTCGCGCCAGGGCCACCTCGGCGACGCCACCGCCGACGGCGAGATAACCGGAAGCCATCCCCGTAGCGACGACGACAATGCGATTGCGACACGCCCACGCGCCGCCAACCCAACGATGCCCCCCGGGCGCGAAGTGCCCACAGCTTACCGCGACCTGGTTCGACGCTATTTCATGCGCGACTAATCTATCGCCCGGCGGCGACGGACCTCGAATGCACCTGCAACTTTCTTGCACTTTGCGTGTTTCACCCGATACGATTGCGTGTTCAGGCAGGAGCAAGAAACATTGGCTGTCACAATCGAATCACTCCAGAAAAACTATGTCGCGCCCGACGGCTCGATCGTGCCGGTGATTGATGTGCCGCACTTCAAGCTCTTTTCCGGCGAGCAGGTGGCGCTGATCGGATCGAGCGGGTCTGGAAAAACGACGCTGCTGCATCTGATTGCGGGAATTCTTGCGCCGGATCGGGGGTCGATTCTGTTTGATGCTGCTCCAACGATCGAAGAATCCGGGGCTGAAGCTCCCGGCTTGGGCGCGGCACCCCATGCTCCAGACACCGCGCCACACAAGCCGGGGGCTTCAGCCCCGGATTATTTTCGCGCACAGACCTCAACCAACATCTGCGCCCTCTCCGAACCCCGGCGCGACGTCTTCCGAGGGCAACACATTGGATACATTTTTCAAACCCACCACCTGCTCGGCGGGTTCACCGCAATGGAAAATGTGTTGCTGGGAATGAGCTTCACCGGTCGCTCGGCTGATCATGGGTGGGCCACGCAGTTGCTTAACGAAGTGGGTTTGGCGGATCGCCTGCATTATAAGCCTGCGAAACTTTCTCTCGGCCAGCAACAGCGAGTGGCCGTCGCGCGCGCGCTCGCGAATCGGCCGACACTCGTGCTGGCCGATGAACCGACGGGCGCGCTCGACCCGAAGAATGCGCAGCAAGTGCTCGACTTAATCCGCAAGCTCTGCACCCAAGTGGGCGCGAGCTTGCTGCTGGTGACGCACGATATGAACATCGCCGGCCAATTGCCACGGCGGGTGGAACTGCGGGAAATGAATAAGGCGACGCAGCTATGCTGACGGCTCGCATACTAAAAAAGTCTGGCTTCGGTGTGGCAGACATTCCTGTCTGCCACGGCATTCCATGCCGTTGCGAATTTGCAATCGGTGCGGATATTTTCGTTGCAAGCTCCGCGCGAGTCGTCGCCTCGCGCGTGTGTAGTCTGTCCGGAATAATCGAATGAACCTCCTCCAGCTCGTCATCAAACAAATGCGCCAACGCGCCCTTTCCACCTGCCTTACGCTCATGAGCGTGATGCTCGGCGTGGCGTTGGCGGTGGTGATCATGCTCATTCGCCGCGAGTCGGCGGCGCTGTTTGGGCAGACGGATTATGGGTATGACATTCTCATCGGCGCCAAAGCTTCCCCGCTGCAGTTGGTGCTCAATACCGTCTATCAAATCGACCGCTCGCCGGGGAATATTCCCTATTCGGTCTATCGCCAGTTGATGACCAGCCCGCAGTTTCGCCCGGCGGTGCGGATGGCGATTCCGACCGCCGTCGGCGATTCGTATCAGGGCAACCGCATCATCGGCACGATCCCGCAACTGTTCGGCATGAACGAAGACGGAACCGCACCGCTGCCGAAAGAGCGCGTCATGGAATACCGCCCCGGCCGCCGCTACGAGCTTGCCGCGGGGAAGGTATTTCACGGGAAAAAGTTTGAAGCCGTGATCGGCGCCGGCATCCCACGGTTGACCGGGCTGAAACTCGGCGACAAGTTTAAGGCGACTCACGGAATGCCCAAGCCCGGCGAAGTTCCCGATATTCATGACCAGCAGTGGACCGTCGTCGGCATCCTCAAGCCCACCAAAACCGCCGCCGACCGGGTGTTGTATATTCCGCTGCCGACATTTTATTCACTCACCGAGCACGAAGACGCGCTGCGCGCTCAGGCCGCCATCCGCCAAGGCATTGATCCGAGTCGAACCGCGTCATCGAAGCCTTCCGCCGATGAGCACGACGGCAAGTCGTACACGCTCAACGCCGACGGAACGATCAACCTGAAAATGCCCGAAGATCAGTGGGCGCTGTCGGCCATTCTGGTGCGCAGCCGAAGCCCGTTCTTCGCGCAGCAGATGATGTACGTCATCAACAACCGCCCCGAAGCCGCCGCCGTGAATCCCGCCAGCGTGATGCGTGAATTCTTTCAAACGTTTCTTCAACCGACGACGCAGGCGTGGGGCGCGGTGGCATACCTGGTGAACTTCGTCGCGATCGTGGCGATTCTGGTGAGCATCTACAACAGCGTGTCGGCGCGCATGCGCGATATCGCCATCCTCCGCGCACTGGGCGCGACGCGCGCCCGCATCCTCACAACAATCTGTCTCGAAGCAGGATTGATCGGTTTGTTGGGCGCGCTGTTGGGCATCGTTCTCGGCCATGCGCTGGGCGCGCTCGCCAGCAACTACCTCCAACAAACCATTGGCGAAAGCCTGCGTTGGTGGGTCGTCGCGCCTGAAGAATGGCTATACTTATTAGGCGTGACGGCGGTGGCGGTGCTGGCGGGATTGGTCCCCGCGTTTAAAGCATATCGTTCGCCGGTGGCGGATAATTTGGTGGCGGTGTGAGTTAAGTTCTGGAGTTCGAATATGCGCGTTCTGCTGTGTTCAATTATCCTGGCGATTTTGGTTACCCGAACTGGGGCGCAAACCACGCAACCCACCGACGGCCCGAGCCTGGAAGTGCGCGCCCAATCTGCGTTTAATCGAGGCGATTGGGCGGCGGCAATTCCGTTGTTGCAGGAACTCAAGACCAAGTACGCAAGCATTCAGCCCGAGCGGGTTGGTGCGATGGAAGAGCAAATTCGGCTGGCCGAACGAAGCCTGGCCACCGGCGCGCCGGCGGCGCCAGAAGTGGCCGTCTCGCCGGAAAAGCGCAGGCCGCATCCCAAGCCCGCCACCGACGCCACCTATGAAACTTCTATCAAAGAACTGGGTAATTTTGAGTATGATCAGACCGAAGGCGGCGACATTCCCGATGATGTTAAGGGTCTGTCAGGAAGCAAGTTGCGGCTGAAAGGGTTCATGATCCCGATGGATCAGGCCGAATCGATTACTACATTCGCAATGGTGCCCGACCTGTTCGCCTGCTGCTTCGGCCAGCCGCCGCAAATTCAGCATACGTTGGTCGCCAAAACGCCCAAAGGCAAAGCGGTGTCGTATTATCCAGATGAGATCATTGTCGAAGGAACCCTGAAGGTCGAAGAAAAGAAGGAAGACGGGTTCATCATCAGTGTGTTTGAAGTGGACGTGCTGAGCGTCCGCCCGGCTGCCAAATGAGGGACAATTTGTATGGAAATCGCCGTCATCAAGCCGACATTTTCGGATCGATTCAACTTGCGTATCCTGGTCTTCGCTGGGTTGTTGCTGGTGTTGATCGGCTACCCGGTCTACGTCTACCTCGACGGCGTGATGTCGGGCGGCGTGAAAGACCTGGGCAACGGGGTGAAGTTTGTTGACCTGAAATTCATGAGCAGCTTTGTGTTCGATCAGGCCAACGGTAAACAGGAAGATGTGCCGGCGCAATGGCGCGAACTTAACGGAAAGAAAGTCGTCCTCGAAGGCGAAATCTGGGCGCCGTATGCCGCGGGGAACGAGATCAGTTCGTTCCAGCTCTGTTACTCGGTGGCCCAGTGCTGCTTCAGCGGCCCGCCGCAGGTGCAGCATTTTGTGAACACCGCCACGAAAGACGGTGCGCCGGTGCCGTATTTCGGCGGGAAAGTGCGCGTCGTCGGCACGCTGAAGGTCGAGGTGAAGCGCGACGCCGAGGCGAACAAGGTCGGCAGCGTGTTTGAACTGGAACTGGAAAACATTTCGCCGGTGGATTGAGAGAAATGTGTCGAGAGTTGGGTGCCACTACGGCGTGCTCCATCGCGTGACCGGGCCCATCACGCGCGATTCATCGAGCAACATCAGTTGACCCAGCCACACCTGCGCCGCGATGGCCAGCAGCAGTAGAACGCTCAAACCCAGCCACAGCACACGCCCGCGCGGGCGGAAGCGTGAGACGGCCAGCAACAACAGCGGCAACACAACGATCAACGTTCCGGCGACGACGTGCGCCGTGCGCCGGGTGAGCAACCGTCCTTCGTTGAGGCTGCGGTCGGTGACGTACTTCCAAAGCTCTCCTGGTTTCCAGATGCCGCTGTCGTGGGCGGCAAACCACCACCCGGCCAGCGCCGCCAGAGCGCCGGCGATTACGGCCAGCAATACCACCGGCCCGGCGCGAGTCGATCGCTCTTCGGCAAACACCACCTCGGCCAGCGGCTTGGTGAACGCGGCGGCAATGGCGTCGCTGTCGTGGCGAACCACCGGTTCGATCGGCGCGCTGCGGTCGATCATGGCGCGGCTGGAAAAGCCGATCGACACCACACCCAACGCGGCGGCAAGGCCGGCGAGAATCATGTGCGTCTGCAACGGCGGAACGAACGGCGCGATCTGTTCGCTGATGCCGGCGATGCCGACGCTGCGAGTCGGGGCTTGTTGATCGAGTCGATCGTCGGCATTCGGCGTTGAGCTGACGCCCAGCCCGTGTACGTAAGCCATGTGTCCGCCGACATGCGCCGCCACGGTAATCGCCGCGCCCGCCGCCAGCAGCAGGATGACGATCGGGATGTGCAGGTTGCGGCGCATACGATCGCTTACGCCGATCCATAACGTGCAGCTAAGCAGCGCCAACGCGCCGGCGATCGATGCGAAAATGATGTGGTCGCGCAGGTGTTCGCGCACGGTGGCGTTGATCGACGATTCCTGTTGCACGTCGTGCAGCGCGTAGATGCCGCTGGTGGCGGTCGGCACGAGCGAGATCGCCCCGAGCAGGATCATCCACCGCGCCGCCCCGCGCAGGGTCGAGCGACGCCAGCCCAGAAAGCTGAACGCCTCAATCAACACCCCGAGCACCAGCAGCGCAACGGGGAAGTGGACGATGGCGATATGCAGGTTCGGCTGGATCAGTTCTTCGTTCATCGCGCGGGTTGTACTGCGCCGTCGCTTGGTTGGCGAGCGTGCTGAGGTGATCCGATGCAGCAAATGCCAAAACTCACCATCGCGCCGATGGGCATGTGCCAGGGCCAGGCCAGTTTGATCGGTCGCCCGATAACGCTTTGTGTGATCGGTCCGAAGATGCGATCCTGCAGCAGCACCACCGCGGCAAATCCACCGACCAGCGCCGCGATGACCGTGGCGGAGTTGCCCCGGCGGGTGAAGATCGCGCAGCAATAGACGCCGAGAAGGCCGGCGAGCGAAAACGTGAGCATGCCCAGCGCGAAATCAAGAAATGTGCGGCTTCTCGCGTCGTAAATAAAAATGCAGAAAACCGCGAACAGCGTCATCACCGCGCCGATCAGCGCCACCGCCCACTTGGGCGCGGCGGCATCGGTGCTCGCATCGATGGTGTGTCCGCGCAGCTTACGCAGCGGGTAATACACATCATCCACCGCACTCGATGCCATGGCGTTGATGGCCGAATCCATCGATCCCTGCGCCGCGGCAAACAGGCCGGCGATCGCCAACCCCGCCAACACCGGAGGCAATTCGCGGAGCAGGAACCACGGGTAAACAATCTGCGCCAGCGAATCACTGGGCGGCGGAACGGGGAAAAGGCCGGTCAGGTCACTTCGTTTGTAAAACACGAACAGCAGCAGGCCGATGATCAGAAACAGCATCACGGTGACGATGGCGATCAGTTGCGATGCAATCACGCTCACCGCCCCGCGGGCGGCACTTTTGGCGACGAGAAACCGCTGGGCCATGTCCTGATCGAGCGCCAGCGAGGCGATCGTGAGAAATGTGGCGCCAAACACCGATGCCCACACGGTGAAGGTTGTGGCCGGGTTGGTCGAGAAGTTAAAAACTCGGAGCTTGTCGATGTTCCGCTCCGGCCCCGCCGCCGACAGCGCATTCCACAGTTCCGTCGTCGAGAGGCCGAGTTTGTTCAACAGAATGCCCACGGTAAGCAATGCTGCGCCCAGCACAATGATGTATTGAATCAGATCGACCCAGATGACGGCGCGAATCCCGCCGAGCACGGTGTAAAATGTTCCGACGAGGCCAACGAGGCACACCGCGAGCATCATTGAACCGGGGTGGTCGAACGGCGATTGGTCGTCGAATAACAGCAGGCACAGCGGCGCCGCCGCCATAAAGAGTCGTGAGCCGGAGGCCATGAATCGGCCGATCAAAAACGCCACCGCGGCGCCGATGCGCGCTTCTTCGCCGAAGCGTTTGGACAGGTATCCGTAAACGGTGATTGTCCCGGCGGCGTAAAGGCGGGGCACGAAGACGAACGCGACGATCACCGCGCCGATGGTGCTTGTGAAAAAGTTGATGATGTAGGTGAGGTCGTTTGCGTAAGCGTAATCGGGTGCGCCGACGAACGTCGCCACGCTGAGCGATGATCCGACGATTGAAATCGCCAGCAGCCAGGTAGGCATCGACCGTTCGGCCAGGAAATACTCCGCCGACGATTCGTTTTTGCGATAGTGCCACAGCCCCACCGCAATCATGGCGGCGAAGTAGATGGCGAGGATGGCCCAGTCGAGTGTTGCGAACGCGAGCATGTTTTCATTCCCTCTCCCGGAGTACCGGGCGAGGGAGCTAGGAAGGCAAAAACTCTGTCGGGTCTTTGACGGTTCCCGCGACGGTGCCGGCGAGTTGGCGCACGCCGTACGCCACCGTCACGTGGTCGTTGCAGCCGATCACGCCGATTTCCCCGCCGTGCGCGGGTTGGGCGTATTGGTTGATCAGTGTGGTCACCCGGCGGTTGGCGTTGTCGATCAGTTCGCGCGGCACTTCACCGTTTTCCACCGCGTCAATCAGTCGATCGATGGCGCGGTGCTGAAGCGGGTGATCGTGACAGATCGTGAATACATCTACACCGGCGACGATCCCCCGAAGGATGGCCTGTTCCACGCCGTAGTGCTCGGCGATGGCGCGCATCTCCAGGTCGTCACTGAACACGACGCGATCGAACTTCAACCGCTCGCGTAAAAGGGGCTTGATGACTTTGTCGCTCATCGTGGCGGGAAAGTCAGGGTCGAGCGCCTTGAAGATGACGTGGGCGGTCATGATCGAGGCTACACCGGCTTTGATGGCGGCGGCGAAGGGGACAAGCTCGACTTTCTCCAGTCGTTCGAGCGAATGATCGAGCACGGGAAGGGTGTAGTGGCTGTCGGTGTGGGTGTCGCCGTGACCGGGAAAATGTTTGGCGCACGCGGCGACGCCGGCCGACTGCAACCCTTCAATGACGGCGGTGCCGAGTCGGGTGACAAGCTGCGCCGATCGCCCGAACGAGCGGTCGCCGATGACGGGGTTGGAAGGGTTGGTGTCGACGTCCATCACCGGCGCAAAATTCACATCAATATTGACGGCGCGCAGCTCCTTTCCCAGCACCATGCCGACGTGACGGGCGAGATCGACGTCGTTGGTGCGGCCCACTTCGCGCATGCTGGGGATGTCGGTGAACTTGCCGCGTAGCCGCATGACTCGGCCGCCTTCCTGATCGATGGCGATGGCCACCGGCCGGCCGGCGCGGCGTTTGATTTCGCCGCAGAGTTTGGCGACCTGTTCGGGCGATTCGATATTGCGTTTGAACAGGACGATCATCGACACCCCGCGGTCGATGAGCCACATGAGGTCGTCGGTGATCTGCGTTCCATGAAACCCCACCCCGAACAGGCGGGCCACGGACATGTCTAAATCGAGCTTTGCCATCTCTCCACGCTTCTTTAGGCTACAAGGCTAATTTGACGGAAGTGTTGTCGTCGTTCCGCCGGGTATTCGGGGCGCTCCGCGCGGCCGAACAATGTAACCGACTCCACCTGCGCCAAACCACGCCGCAGCCAATTCCGAGGCTTTGTATACCACACTATTGCCCTTGGCCCGGCTGGCCGGATCGTTGACCACCACGTCGCCGTCGGCATTGAAGCCGCGGATGACGATGAGGTGGCCGTCGTTTTCCTGATAAATCGGATTATTGGGCATCGCGCCTTTTTCAAATCGGATGCTGGCGACCACCGGCTGGTTGATGGCGATCATGGCCCGCACCTGATCCCAATTGCGAAATCGGGTGAGCCAGGCATCCAGCCCGAGCTCGCCGGCGCGCTGCACGGCGCGGTTCCAGTTTCCGAAGATGCCGGCCTCGTCGTCGTAAATGGCCAGCGCGTTCTCGCTCAGCGGCCGCGCCGCGCCGCCGTATGCGGCGACCATGGTCAGGCTGGTGGGCGAGCACACGTCGCCGATGATCGACGTCGGCGCGTCGCCCTGCGCTATGAACGGCACCGCCAGAACCTTGGCGCCTCGAACTGGTGTGGTGATCGGCGCGAGGAAACGGGCGCGCTGGGCCGAATCGGCCACGGGGCCGCTGTATGAAACGGCTATGCGCCGCACGATCGGCGCGGCAGCAGCGTCGGCGGTGAGGCTTTGCAGCGAGAAGCGCACCTGGTATGCGTCGGCGGGATTGGTCAGCAGCAGCACATCGGTTTTCACCGTTCCGCCGTCGAACGTGGTGACGACTTGATCGTCTTTCCCGTCGATCACCGTCCGCCCCCATCGGCCAAAGTAAAGCCACGGCGACCACGCACCGGTATGCGTGTCGCGCACACGAGCCTGCAATCGCACGCCGGTATTGCTGGGCGTGAAGGCGTTGTACGAAGGCATGAGTTCTTCAAAGTCGAAAGCCGTTTTGACGATCGGGCTGACCCACACCCCTTGCCGCGGGAAGGCCTTTTCACGCGTGTCGGCCAGCGACAGGTAGGCGCCGTCGGTCGAGTTAATCAATACCGCGCGCGTCAGCGAGCCGGCGTTGAAAGCGCCGGCGGAATCGAAGAGGTCGAGCTTGTCGGCGAAATCATTGCGGAGCGACAGCGGGTTGCCGGTGGAAGACGCACGGCCGCCGGGGCGAACCGCTGCAATGGCCAGAACCATCCCACCGATTACAAACACCGTCGCCAGCGAAGCGAGAATCGCCAGGGAACGCGAAGACATGACGGCTGGGAGTATAGCGGTCCACCGCTGGCAAACGCGAATCTCAGGTGTCTGAAACGCCGTGGATTTATCGGACGTGCCCGCACAACCATGAGAAACGTCCGATAGCTCAAGGTTTACCAATTCGACGGCCGATAAATCGAATGTCGAACCATTTTCACCGCGTGGCGGGGGGTTCGCGACGAAGCCGGGGCACTCGGGAGACGTTTCATGAATCAATCAGCACGCATCACGCGACTCATTACCCGCCTCATCACACACCGGCCGGCGACCTGTGCCACTGCCATTCTCGCCGCCGCAACTTCGGTGTGGGGCGGGGCCAGCGTGATCGTGCCGGTGAAGCAGGATGAAAGCGTCAACTCCGGCTTCGCCGACAAAAACTACGCCGGCAACACTAATCGCGGCGGGCTGTTCGTCGGCTCCGACGGCACGGCGGGCATCGCGCGGTTTTATCTGCAGTTCGATCTGCCCAAGTTCTTCGAACCCGAACAACTCCGGCGCGCCACGCTTTCGGCGGTTTATGAAGACGATCTGGATCGCAGCGACAACGGCATCCATCGCATCCATTTCGTCGCCGCCGATGATTGGCACGAAGACACGATTAACTGGACCAACCAGCCCGGCCCGACGTACGGCTCGGCCGAGGCGCTGTTTGATTCGGCATCGGCCAAGCTGGGCGATCTTGAAAAGTGGGAGATGACCGAACTCGTCCGAGGCGAAATGAAAGGCGACGGTAAGCTGAGCCTGATGTTTGCCGCAGGCAATGAAAGCGTCGAGCGGACCAATCGCAATTGGGAATATTTTGCCGAGCGAGAATTCAACCCTGAGCATGCATTCAAACTCACGCTGGCCACCAGCGCCCGCATCGGCGGCGGCGGGGCGGTGGCGGTTCCATTGCCCCCTGCGATCTGGCCGGCGTTGGCGACGTTCGTCGGCGCGACGCTCGTGCCGATGGTGCGACGCATCCGCAGAAATCGATCCGAGAAATAGTCTGCCCCCGTCTGCGAAAACTGAAGCGAGCCGCGTGCGATCTATCGCATACGGCTCGCTTTGTCGTTTTGTCGACCGCCGAATATGATCCCCCGGCACAACAAAGGAGCAGGAAACGTGAAATTGCCAATTGCCGGCGTAATTCCCGGAATGATTGTCTGCGGGCTGCTGCTGCTGACCGGTTGCAGGCAAAGCCCCGGGCAGGCGTTGATCGACGACGCCCGCCGGCAGCAGCACGTCGAGTCGTTTGATAAGGTGTGGACGACGATCAACGAACAGCATTGGGATAAGAACCTCAACGGCGCCGACTGGCCCGCCGCCCGCGATGCGCTTCGTCCGAAGGTTGCCGCCGCCAAGACTGATGCCGAGGCCCGCGCCACGATGATGGAACTCATCGGCCGGCTGAAGCAGTCTCACTTCGGCATCATCCCCGCCGAATCTTATGCGCGGCTCGACGGCCTGCCGAAGCGCGGCGAAACCGAATCCGCTGCCGCCGGCTTCAGTGGAATGCACATGCGCGTCGTGGATGGCGATGCACTCGTCACACAGGTGGAATCCGGTTCCGCCGCCGAATCGGCGGGCATTCGAGCGGGCTGGATCGTGCTGCGTGCCGACAAGTTTGATGTTGACGACGTCCTGAAGCGCGTGCGCACGGCCTACGGCAAATCCAATCTATTGCCCGTCTACGAGCACATGACGGTGCAAAGCCTGATCGACGGCGACTTGGGCCAGCGCGTCAACCTCACGTTGATCGACGGCAGCGGTAAGAAAACGAAAAAAGAGATCGTCCTCGCAGCGCCACAAGGCAAACCGGCCAAGTTCGGCAACCTACCGACGTTTTATATTCGCACCGACGTGAAGGAAGTGTCGCCGAAGATCGGCTATATCGCCTTCAACGCGTTCTTCGACCCGCCCACCGTTTCCACTGCGTTCAAGCAGGCCGTCGAGCGGTTTCAGACCGCCGACGGGTTCATTATCGATCTGCGCGGCAACCCCGGCGGCATCGGGTTTATGGCCAACGGCATGGCGGGCTATCTGGTCGATAAGCCCGGCTTAAAACTCGGCACGATGACCATGCGATCCGGCGAGATCATGTTCGTCGTCAACCCACAGCCCACGGTTTTTAATGGACCGGTCGCTGTGCTGATTGACGAAGGATCAATGAGCACCAGCGAAATCATGGCCGGCGGGCTGAAAGACATCGGCCGGGCACGCATCTTCGGAACGCAAACGCCCGGCGCGGCGCTGCCCAGCCGCATCGAGAAACTTCCCAACGGCGACGGCTTCCAATACGCGTTCGCCAACTATGTATCGGCCAAGGGCGATGTATTGGAAGGCAAAGGCGTCACCCCCGATGAAACCATCCAACCGCAGCGGGCCACGCTGCTGGCCGGCGAAGATGCGGTCATTAACGCCGCAGTGGCTTGGATTCATTCGCAGAAACAAAGATGAAGTTGGCGCATACAATAGTCGGTCGAACTACTTCGGCGACTCAACACAAACACAAAGCACTCAACACGGAGAAAACCATGAAACGCCTCGCATCCATCGCCATCCTTTCCGCCGCAGTCCTGGCCGGCGGCGTTGCCCAACTGCCGCTGGCCCCCAATAGGGTTCGCGCCGACGACGCCGCCAAGCCGTCGCTCCCCGCCGGCAGCGAACTCGTTGAAAAGTACATCACCGCCACCGGCGGCCGCGAGGCTTACAAGAAGTTGACCAGCCGAACCAGCAAGGGAACTTACGACATTCCCGCTCAAGCGATGAAAGCCAGCATCACCCTCTCGCAGCAAAGCCCCGATAAGGGTCTGCTGCAAATGGAATTCCCCGGCCTCGGCGAATTCAAGCAGGGCTGCGACGGTGAAACCGTGTGGGCGAATGATCCCATGCAAGGCGTACGCATCCTCACCGGCGGCGAACGCGAAGCGCTCATCCGGCAGTTTCGTTTTGATAGCGATGTGGAGTGGCAAAAATATTACAAGTCCGCCGAGACGCTGGGCGTCGAAGACGTGAACGGCAAGCCGGCGTACAAAGTGAAACTCACCCCCGCCACCGCAGAGGGCAGCGAAACCATCTCGTACTACGACAAAGAATCCGGCCTGATGGTGCGCATGGATACCACCATGCAATCGCAAATGGGCAACCTGGCGGTCGTGAGCAACATTGGCGATTACAAAGAAGTCGACGGCATCAAAATCCCCATGTCAACCACACAGGAAGTCGCCGGCACCAAAATCAGCCTGACGCTTGAGAGCGTGGAACACAACAAACCCATCGACGCGGCGCTGCTGGAGTTGCCTGAAGAAGTTAAGAAACTGAAAGCCCAAATGCCCGCCACGCAATCCCCCGCCACGCAACCGACGGGGAAGTGACGGCGCGGTTTGCCGGTTCTGTCTGATCGGCTGGCTGCGAAACCAACCGCCCGCGTGGGACGGCGAATTACCCGCGATAGGGGTAGAACATCTATCAGAAACGTCCGAAAAACAAGGGGTGGGACAGCAAGGCGGCGCAGAATCCGGCGCACTTGGCGGCGATTCGGGCTTCGCTGATGCCGTGGCGGCGGTGATGCGGTTGCCGCTGTCGGATGGCGAGAAGGCCCAAGCGGTACGGCGTCTGCTTGGATGAGCGTGACCGGGAAATCGAGCAGGATATTCGTGGGAATCCGTTGAGCGTTACGCGAGCTACACCGCCGCCGTTTGATCGTGTTGGTGTGCTTGGAGTTGATGCCAGCGATCCGGCAGCCAATTGCTGAGTTGGCTGATCGGCGTGGTCGGCAGGTTGGTCAGCAATTGTGTCAGGTACAGTTGCGGGTCGATGTTGTGGCGGCGGGCGGTGCTGGTGAGGCTGCTCAGGACGGCCGCGGTTTGGCCGCCTCGTTCGTTGCCGACGAACAGGCTGTTCTTGCGGTTGAGCGCGATCCGCTTCATCTCCCGTTCGGCCAGGTTGTTGTCGATCGGCACGGCCCCGTCGGCGAGGAACTGGTTCAACTCCCGCCACTGGTTCAGCACGTAGTTGATCGCCAGCGTCGTCGGGTGCTTTGGCAGCAGCGACTGTTTCCAACGCAAGAGCCGGTCATGCACCTCGGTCACGATCGGCCGGGATTGCGATTGTCGCAATGACAGGCGCTCGGCGTCGCTCAGCTCCTTGGCCTGTTGCTCGATGGCGAAGAGCCGGCCGATCAGGGCCAATGCCTCCCTGGCAATCTGCGGCGACAGGTCCTGCACGTCGACGAACTTTCTGCGGGCGTGGGCCCAGCACCCGGCGCGGGTGATGCCGGCGGCGGGCTTTTCGTTGGATGGTCGCTGGCAATGTATCGCATGCGATACATCGGCGTGTGTTCCATGGAACACATCGGTGTGTTGCCAATTGGCAACGCATTCTCCGAACCGACCGGTGATAAATTATCACAGGTTAGCCAAATCGATCCTGCGGTAGCACCGGGGTAGCACCAGAAAATGCGTAAAGACCGACACCCTCAAAATCTTGAATTTTGCTAGGGTTTTCAGTGCACTCGATAGGACTCGAACCTATAACCCTCGGTTCCGAAGACCGATGCTCTATCCAATTGAGCTACGAATGCGACTTTGCATGTTTTATCGATCAGCGGGTGGGTTGTCTAATCGAAGCGCACGACAACTGCATATGACCCGGACGACGAGCCGCACGCGGTGTCGATCGGTTGTATTGCTGCGGGAATCGGGACGCTGACGCTTGCCGCCTGTCCTATGCAGTGGACCTGATTTGACGGGCGATGGGGCGCGGGCTGATTTGACATCAACTTGCTTCTACCTTAGATTTATTCGTTTCCCCTTCTGACAGCCGGCGCAGCGTGGGCGTTGGCGGTGGGTGTTACCGAGAAATTACTTATGGCTCACGAACTTACTGCGACATCGATCAACGAAAAGGCGGCGGAAGAGTTTTTCCGTCGGGGGCTTGAGGCGGATAAGGAAAATATTCATGAGAAGTCGGTCGATTTCTTCGAGCGAGCGCTCAATGAAAACCCCGACCATGAATTGGCCGCGTTCCGGCTGGCTGTCCTCTACGATCGGCGGGCGGAAGACGCCAAGGCCATCGAGTTGTACGAGCGCATCTGCACCAGCGCGCCGGTTCACGTGAATGCGTTGATGAACCTTGCGATCCTCTACGAAGACAATAATCACTACGAAGAGGCCAAGCGATGCCTTGATGCGGTGCTGTTGACCGACTCGAATCATCCTCGCGCCCGTTTGTATCTGAAGGATGTCGAGTCGGCCCGTTCGATGTATTACGACGAAGACGGCGACCACCGCGGCGATCGGCGTGATGCGGTGCTTAACGTCCCGATCAGCGATTTCGAGCTTTCGGTGCGCAGCCGCAACTGCCTGAAAAAGATGAACATCAAGTCGCTGGGAGACCTGCTCCGCACGAGCGAGCCGGAATTGCTGAGCTATAAGAATTTTGGCGAAACGAGCCTGAACGAAATCAAGGCCTTGCTGGCCAGCAAGGGTCTGCGGCTCGGCCAAGCGGCAGAAGAGCCCAAGGCGCCGGTGCGCCGCGCTCCAACGATTTCCGGGGACGTGCCGCCGGAGATTGTTAACAAGCTGGTGGCTGACATGGAACTGAGCGTTCGCAGCCGCAAGGCGCTGCAGCGGCTCAATATCATGTCGGTGGGCGAGCTCGCGGCCCGCACGGAAGATGAGTTGCTCGGCTGCAAAAACTTTGGCCAGACGAGCCTGAACGAAATTAAGCAGGCTTTGGGCACTTATAGCCTCACGCTGCGCAAGCTGGAATCGTAAGACCGGCGATCGCAATAGAAACATCGCGGCCGAAACGCCTGGAGGGCGTTTCGGCCGCGTTCGTTATTCTGCTGCCGAGATTTTTCGTTGCCTTGCATTTGCCGCAGCATAAAGCGACGAACCATGCGTTCACGCGCCATTCGCCATGCCCGGCGTACCAGAGCGTTTGATTCTGCCGCCGGTGCGCGTCACAATCTAATCTCAAATCAAGAAAGGCAAGGATGCCTATGAGTGCTTATCGTTCGAAGCTTTGGACGATGCTTCTCCTTAGCTTCGTGATCATTCCCGCCGGTTGCGCCGGGCGAACACGGCCGGGCAGCGAAGGCCTGCCCGTCATCCGCGTGCGGCTGGCGGCGGGGGCGGATCAGGTTGCAATCGCCACCAACCAGCCGGCGGTGTTTGCCAGCAGCGGTGAGGGGTCGTCGCGCCGACTCACATTCCCGGACGGGCAGCCCGTTGCGATTGCGCTGGAAGGAAGTCAGTGGCGCGTCGGCACGGTGACATTTCCCGGCGGCGAGTTGACGGTGGTGCCTGATGTTGATGGTTCGATGCAGGTGAACGGCGCGCTCTACCGAGGCAAGTTCAAACTCGTACCGACCGGAAGCGGCAAGTTTGATGTCGTCAATCACGTCGATGCCGAATCATATCTGCTCGGCGTGCTGGCCAGCGAATTGTTCAAAGACTGGAACATCGAAGCCTTCAAAGCCCAGGCGATCGTCGCTCGAACCTATGGGCTTTATGAAGCAAAGACGCAGGGAACCGGCAAGCACTGGGACGTGTGGGCCGACACGCGCAGCCAGGTCTACGGCGGAGTGAAGGCTGAGACGGATAAAGCCGCCGAAGCTGTCGACGCCACCCGCGGGATTGTTGCCGCGTGGGGGAAAAACGGCGACGAGAAGATCTTCAAAGCCTACTTCAGCGCCTGCTGCGGCGGCGTGGGGCAGAACGCTTACGACGCATTCGGCGATCAATATATTCCGCCGTTGAGCGAGCGCAACGTGGGCGGCTTGTGCAACATTTCACCACGGCACAGTTGGGCGCCGGTGACGATTGATAAGAACGAATTGACGCGCCGCGTGCGCACATGGGGAACCACGCGCGGGCACGCCGTCGCGCGGATGCAGGGGCTGGATCGTATTGATGTCGAATACGTCAACCGCTTCGGCCGACCGGTGCGATTCATCATCACCGATGTCAGCGGCCAAAAGTTCAGCCTCGGCAGCGAAGAAACGCGCTGGGCCTGCAACGCCGACCGTGGCAGCGGACCGCAATTGCTCAGCAGTTTTTTCAAACCCGTGAACCAGCCGACCGATATCGTTTTTGCCGACGGCCACGGCTTCGGCCACGGCGTAGGCATGTGCCAGTGGTGCGCCGAAGCAATGGCTCGCCGGGGAATACCTGCTGAAGAGATCGTGCGCTATTCCTACCCCAAGGCGGTGTTGGTGAAGGCGTATTGAGTGGAAAAGTTCCGTGGAGCCGCATCGAACCACACCGCTGTGATTTGCGATATCCTTCGGCCGCGTGATTGATTTCGAGCACGAACTTCGCCTGCTATGGGCGATCGCGATGAACGCGGCACTGGCGGTCGGGGCGTTTCGCGCCGCGCGCGCTTTGGGTGCGGGTGATCGTGTGCAGGTCTGGCTTGATGCGATGCTGCTGTGGTGGGCGGGGCAGTATGTGATCGTCGGCGGGCTGGGAATTTGCGGGCTGCTTTCGCCAATTTGGATCGCCGTCGTCACACTTTTAATTGCTGCGATTGCGCTGCGCGTGTTTTCCAAGCCGCACGCCATCGAACCGATGACGAAAGCGGAGCGATTCGCGGTGCACATCGGACTGAGTATTGTCGGCTGTACCGTCGCGGCGCTGGTGTGGAATTTTCGCGTATTGCCGCCGATGTCGGACGACCCGCTCACCTATCACCTGCCCGCCGCCGCAGTGTGGCTGCAGAACCATCGCATCACGGTTTATGAAACGTGGTTTTTCAACCCGGCCAATACCTATTCGCCGCTGGGCGGGTCGATCTTTGCCACATGGCTGATCGCGCCGTTCGGCAGCGATGTGGCGGCGCGGTTCATGCAGGCGCCGGCGGTCGTGGCGATTTATCTGGCCGGTGTGCAGCTCGCGCGGCGGTTGGGCGCGAGCATGCTCGTCGCGACGCTGCTCGGAATCGCCGGCGCGGTCTGTGGCCCGATCGTGCGGCAGGCGGCGTTGGCGAAGGACGATCTATTTCTTGCCGCGTTCGTCCTGATGTTTATCAACGCGATTGCGCGCATCGACAAGCTGGCACCGTGGCGAATCGGGATCGCATTCGGGCTGGCGGCGAGCATGAAGTTGACCTGCGTTTACGCGCTGGCGCCGGCGCTTTTTTTAATGATCATCCCGAGAAAGCGCACGCCGATGCCGCGGCTAATCATCGCCGTAGCGTGCGCCGCCGTATTGGCGGGGCCGTGGTATTTGCGAAATTGGGTGCAGTTCGGCAATCCGGTGTTTCCCGTGGCGATTCGGTTGGTGGGCGAAACGATGTTCGAAGGCCTGTTCGTCACAGTGCCCAGCCCGCGATTGAGCGATCCGGCGGGGCTGCGCGAGATTTTTGTCGACGGCTACTTCAGCCTCGGCCCTGTGTTGGCCGTCGTCCTGCCGATTCTGCTTCTGGGCGCGGCCCTGATGGCTCGCGGCAGGTTGATTCGAGAAGCGGTGCCGCGCGCATTGGTGATCGGCCCTCTCGCGGGCACGATCGCTTTCATTCTCACTTCGCCTTATGGCGAACTGCGGTTTCTCTATCCGTGGATCATCACGGCGATGTTGAGCGCGGCGTTATGGCCGCCGCGTGCAATGTTGCCGCTTGCCGTCGCGATAGCGGGCGCGGCAGTCGGGACGAGTTTTGCCCAGGACTGGGTCGCCGAACTGCTGCTGGCAACCGTCGCAGGTGTGGTCGCGGTGCAACTGATTCGCTTACTGACGCGGCGGCCGGGCCGGGTTCGTAGCGTCACGGTGATCGTCTCCGCCGTAGTGGCCGCTGCGACGATCTGGGTGAACTGGCGGGCGTACGTCGAATCGCTTCCTGCATCGGCCGACGTCGCGTGGCAGGCAAAGTACGGCGGCCTCGCCGAAGCGTGGACGTTCCTGCGCGCCCAGCCTTCTTCTGATCAGCCGATTGCTTACAGCGGGACTTACCTCACCTACCCGCTCATGGGCCATCGCCTCGACCGCCGGGCGATGCATGTGCCGGTCAGCGCCTCGGTGACCGACCTCAGCAAGCTGCCAAGGTTTTCCATGCCAATGTCGGAGCGCAACATGCTTCGCGAAGCAATCCCGGCGATGCAAATCGATCCGGATCGCGATTTGTGGTTGAAGCGTTTGGCGGAATCGAAAGCGATGTTCCTGCTGATCGGCCTCGAACCGCTCGCGTCGTCGCCGCCGCCGCTGGAGTGGGAATGGGCGCGGTCTGATGCGCGGTTTCGGCAGGTCTTCCAGAACGGCTCGGCGGTGGTTTACGCGATCTCGCTCAATGGCGATTCGCCCGCGAGTCGGCCCGTGCCGCCGTAGCCGTCGTTTTTCTGCTAACCGTGTTTGATGGATAATGTCTGGTTGGTGAGAGGCCGGAGGATTTGCCTATGCGATCACTTTTATTGCTTTGCACACTGGTTGCGCTGGTCGCCGCAGCGCCGGCGGATGACCTGCAGCGGCAGATTGATCAGGCGAAGGACGAGCTGCGGCAGGCGACCGAACGGCTCGATCGCGTGAACGATCGTGTTCGCGCCGCCGAAGATCGCGCCGACGCGCTTCGCCGCCGGGCCAACCTCATCGCCGCCGATGCCGATCGACTCAACGCCGAGGCGGCGCGACTGGAGCGTGATCGCGCCAGTGCGCTGGCGGCGCTGCCCCGGCTTCAACAGCAGTATGAAAGCAGCGGGCGCGCGATTCCGGCTTTTAAGGACAAACTCGACGCGTCAAAGGGCGCCGAGCAAACGATCGTCCAAGCGGCGGCGCAGCGCGTGGCGACGATGGAGGCCGAGTTCAAGACTTCGGACGCGATCCAAGCCGCTCAGCGTCGAATCGCCGAGATTCAAAGTCAGCTAGATCTTCGCCTTGCCGAAGTGCAGAAAACGCTGGCGGGCGATCCGACTTACAGCGCGTTGCGTCAAGAGACGGATCGGTTAAAGAACGAAGTCGACGCGCTTCGCAAGACGTCGGGTGCCGACGCTGCGTTATTGGCCAAAAGCAGCCAGACCTGGATGGCCGCCGAAACCCGCGCGGGGGAGATGCTGAAGAAGGCCGAGTCGGGTGATGAGCTTCACAAAGCATTGCGGCAGAAAGCTGCCGACGCGCGGAAAGCCGAGAAGAAACTGTACGACGATTTCGAGTTGTCGAAGCGCGACGACCCCGCGTTGCGTCAACTCGCCGCCGACGGCCAAGCCGCGGTCGCTGCCGTGCGCCTGGTGCACAATGAGTTGGGGCGCGCGGAAACGGAGCGGTCGAGCGCCGAATTCCGGCTGCGTGAAGTCACCACGCTCATCGCCACCGCCGACGATCAAGCCGCCGCCGCGCGGTTACGGGCGCAGTCGTTGCGGAATGACTACGACAACACGATGCGTGAGCTGGAACTGGCCCAGCTCGAGCGCCGCCGGGCGGAGGGCGAATGTCAGGACGCCGAGCGAATTGTGCGCGCCGCGGCGGAGAAACTGCGAAAGTTGATCGAGCAGGAGAAGCCGCGCGGGTAAATTGGTGCCGCGTATGACCCGAATGACGAGCCGCGCGCGTCAGCGACCGGTGTTGTTGTAGCGGGAATCGGGTCGCTGACGCTCGCCGCTCGTCATAGGTGCCGGCCATGGCTGATTCTGCATTCATTCGCGCCAATTGCATTCTCTTTCATTTCCTTCGATAGTCGCGGGCGAACGATTTATGCCCGCCATCACCTACCAGCACATCCGCACCGACGGCCAGGCCCGTGTCGGCAAAGTTCACACGCCGCACGGCGTGTTTGATACGCCGGCGTTTATGCCCGTTGGCACGCAAGGGACGGTGAAGGGGCTGCTGCCGGAAACCGTTGCGTCGACGGGGTCGCAGATCATCCTCGGCAACACCTATCACCTGATGCTTCGCCCGGGCGAAAAGACGGTGGCGGCGCTGGGTGATCTTCATAAGTTCATGGCGTGGCCGGGGCCGATCCTGACCGACTCCGGTGGGTTTCAGGTTTTCTCCCTGGCCGACATCAACGAAATTTCCGATCACGGCGTGGTTTTCAAAAGCCACATAGATGGTGCGGTGATCGATCTCACTCCCGCGCGCAGCATTCAGGTGCAAAATGACTTAGGGGCCGACATCATCATGGCGTTTGATGAATGCCCGGATCCGAACAAGCCGCGTGAGTATCAATTGAAGGCGGTCGATCGCACGCTGCGTTGGGCGGAGCTGTGCGTCGACGCGCATGCGCGCAAGGACGATCAGGGGTTGTTCGGCATCGTGCAGGGCGGGGTTGATCTGGAACTGCGCGCTTATTGCGCTTCAAAACTCATCGCGATGGATTTCCCCGGCTATGCCATCGGCGGTTTGGCGGTGGGGGAGGGGTTTGACGCGATGAAACTGGTGCTGTCGGCGGTCGCGCCGATGCTGCCTGCCGACAAGCCCCGGTATTTGATGGGCGTGGGCTTTCCGCGGGATATTATTGAAGCCGTCAGCCACGGCGTGGATATGTTCGATTGCGTCATGCCCACGCGTAATGGCCGCAACGCCTACGCCTTCGCCGCCGAAGGGGCGATTCGGCTTCGCAATAGCAAATTTATCCGCGACTCAGGCCCGATCGAGGCCGGTTGCGACTGTGTTGCATGCATGACATTTACCCGTGGGGCGATACGCCACTTCTTTTTCGCAGGCGAGATGCTTGGCCCGATCCTCGTTTCCGTGCATAATGTGCGATTCTACCAGCGGCTGATGGCAGACGTTCGCGTCGCCATTGCCGCCGGCCGGTTTGAGCAATTTCGCCAAACCGATCCGCGTTGCCGACTGGGACCGGGTGAGGAAGACGGTGTTGGGGTGGTTGAGTCGTGAGGTGGTTGAGTGTCGTTAAGTGACGACTCCATCACACAATCACTCCACCACGCCACCACTTCCCCAATTAACGGAGACCGCTTTGAACGTTTGGTTATCGATTCTGGCACAGGCGACGC
>Ga0163148_10001164_pt1 | contig 34817 bp, 32 predicted proteins | sample OliLakLV19MP7P2_FD_148606 | JGI IMG/M metagenome (GOLD analysis project Ga0163148, IMG submission 148606) | Freshwater microbial mat bacterial communities from Lake Vanda, McMurdo Dry Valleys, Antarctica- Oligotrophic Lake LV.19.MP7.P2 | ecosystem: Environmental > Aquatic > Freshwater > Lake >... | reverse complement strand
TAGCTGTAGATTATGGATCGTGGAGTCGCGAACACACTTTAGTAAATGGAGATTATAAAAACGATGGTCGTTATTTCAGAGTAGGCGTTGATATCGATTTTCTTTTGAAAGATCCCGATAAGAATATGTTTTTTCTCGGCTTTCGGTATGCGCATTCAAATTTTAATGAGCGCACAACATATCAATATAATGCGGTTGACTTTGGAGACTATCAGATTGAATCTGCTAACCTAGGAGCGAAAGCAGGCTGGATAGAATTAACGTCTGGTTTGCGAGTAAAAATCTGGAAACAGTTTTGGATGGGCTACACAGGGCGTATGAAATTTTTGCCATCAGTAAAAAATAGTGTTTTTGAGACGTACGAAATACCGGGCTATGGCCGCACATTTAAGTCTATCTATTGGGGTTTTAATTATCAGATTTTCTATAGAATTCCGTTTAAGTAGGAATTAGAAAGTATTTAGTAATTTCACTCTATCAATATGCTAACCATCGCACTTATCTACATAGCAATTTGTGCCCTGATGGCTGCTGAAATTAGTAAACCCGACTGGGATTTTGGGGATAATTTTATAGCAGCTCTTCTTCTTTCACCGTTGGTGTTAATACCTAAATTTTTTAGGAAGTAGGTAAGTTTAAAAAACTATCTCTTAAACAACGAATCAACAAACTCTACTTTATTAAAAACCTGCAGATCATCCACTTTTTCACCAACGCCTACATAGCGAACGGGTATTTTAAATTCATCTGAGATTCCAATTACCACACCGCCCTTCGCGGTGCCATCAAGTTTTGTAATCGCTAAACACGTTACCTCAGTTGCTTTTGTAAACTCACGCGCCTGCACTATGGCATTTTGTCCAGTACTGCCATCTAATACAAGCATTACATCGTGTGGGGCATCGGGAATTACCTTTTCCATCACGCGCTTAATTTTAGAAAGCTCAGCCATTAGGTTTACTTTGGTATGCAATCGGCCAGCCGTATCGATAATGATAACATCGGCTCCCGTTTCAACACCATACTTCACGGCATCAAAAGCTACAGCCGATGGATCTGTATTCATTCCTTTCGAGACCACAGGAACGCCAACCCGCTCGCCCCAAAGTTTTAGTTGTTCAACGGCTGCAGCTCGAAATGTATCAGCAGCGCCTAATACAACGGACTTGCCTTTCTTTTTAAATTGTGCTGAAAGTTTTCCAATGGTGGTTGTTTTACCAACGCCATTCACGCCAACTACCATCAGTACATAAGGCTTCACCCCAGCTGGCACATCAAAATTTCCTAAGTCTTGGGAGTTATTTTCAGTGAGCAGGTTTGCAACTTCTTCTTTTAGAATTTTATCTAATTCTGAAGTACCCAGATACTTGTCTTTAGCAACTCGGGCCTGAATTTTTTCAATAATCTTTATCGTGGTGTTAATGCCAACATCGGATGAAATCAAAATTTCCTCCAGGCTATCTAACACCTCATCATCCACCGTGGATTTTCCGGCAATTGCTTTTCCTAATTTGTTAAAGAAACTCTCTTTCGATTTTTGTAACCCTTGGTCGAGGCTTTCTTTTCCTGCCTGGCCGGCAGGCAGGTCTTTCGCGAACAAACCAGAGAAGAGTGACATGCTTATTGGGATAAATTCTGCTTAAGATAGGACTAAATAAAAAAAGTCCCTTGTTTGGGGACTTTCTAATTTCTGAATGGGTGAAGATTACTTCTTAGCGAGTGTCTCTTTAACCAAATCCGATACTACAATCTCTTCTTTAAAGATATAAGCACCAGTTTTTTCTGATTTCACAGCGCGGATTACTTTAGCGTAATTCTTGCCATCTGTTTTCTTTAGCGATGCAACAACTTTCTTTGCCATGACTACTTAATTTCTTTGTGTAAAGTATATTTTTTTAGAACTGGATTGTACTTCTTAAGCTCAATACGCTCAGTAGTATTTTTCCTGTTTTTGGTGGTAATGTGGCGGCTCATGCCCGGCATGCCGCTTGTTTTGTGCTCTGTGCACTCTAATATTACCTGAATTCTGTTTCCTTTCTTTGCCATGGCAGCTTATAAATTTAGATTGAAAGAGTTCCTTTAGCTTTTGCTTCTTTCAAAACGGCTGAAATTCCTTTCAAGTTGATTGTCTTGATTGCTTTTGCACATAATTTTAAAGTAATCCACTTATCTTCCTCAGGAATGAAAAAACGCTTAGTGTGCAGGTTTGGATAAAACCTACGCTTCGTTTTGTTGTTCGCGTGAGAAACATTGTTGCCTACCTGAGGTCTTTTTCCTGTTATTTGACAAACCCTCGCCATAATTCTTTTGATTTAGCCCTTTCTGAAAAGGGACTGCAAATATCGGGAAATGAGACTTAATAAACCAAGCGTGATCTAAAATATTGGTGCATGGTTGCAAAATGCTAAAATGAGCCTCAATAATTCACTAAAATCCTCTTAATTACCTTAAAATAGAATACTTTCTGCTAATGAGAACGATTTTAATGGCATTTCTATGCGTGAGTTCCCTAGTGGCGGTTGGTCAAAATAATAATATTGATAGCCTCAAAACCTTGTTGGCTAATCAATCCAATGAAAAATCAAGAATAAAACCGCTCCTTGAATTGTGCTGGGAATACCGTTTCATCAATGCCGATTCTGCCCGGAAGTATGGCTTAAAGGCATTGGCGATTTCTGAAGAACTGAACTTGGCCGATTATAAGGTGGAGGCGCTACACAATCTTGGAGTTACGCATGAAGCTCAGGGAAATTATGTTGAGGCGCTGGATTTTGAACAGAAGGCGCTTGCGCTGCGCAGACAGCTTGGGGATGAATCAAAAACTGCTAATACCCTTAACAACATTGGAATTATCTACGATGAACAGGGGGATTTCAAAAAGGCACTTGAATATTACCTGGATGCCCGAAAAATTTATGAGAGACTAAACGATGATGGAAAGATTGCCATGGTGATTATAAACATGGCTATCGTTTTTAAAAGTCAGCAGGAATACCCGCGTGTAATTGCAAGCTATCAGGATGCATTGAAAATTTATAGAAGACTCAACAACAAATTTGGAATTGCAGTCTGTTACGCAAACCTGGGTTCGGTCTACAATTATCTTCCTAATTATGATAGTGCGCTGCACTATTCGTTGATTGCGACCACCGAATTCGAAGCGCAGAATGTTCAGCAATTTTTGCCAACTACGTTATGTAATGCAGGAATGGCGTATCATAAACTTGGAAATAAGAATCTGGCAAAAGAATATTTACTTCGTGCACAAAAGCTGAATGAACAATACGATAATAAAAAAGAGTTGGCATTTGTAATGATTTACCTGGCGGATGTTTATCGGGAGGAGGGTCAATTAACTCAAGCAGAAAAATTAGCAACAGAAGCGTTGGCAATTGCGCTACGAATTAATGCACTTAAAGAAGTAATGGATGCGCACGTTTCTTTGTCGGAAATAAAAGCAGCTCAAAATAATTTTAAGGATGCTTATAAGGAATTTAAAGAATCCAGAATAGTGAAGGACACGCTCTATCAACAAGAAAAGACTCGGCAAATGGCAGAGTTGCAAACACAGTATGAAACCGTGAAAAAGGAAAATGCAATTCTGTTACTAACAAAAGAGAATGAGATTAAAGACTCCCGCATAAGACAAAGCTTGTTAGCAATTTTTTTACTGCTTGCTATTCTCGGTGCGCTTGTTGGCTTGGGATATCTCTGGAGCAATCGCCTTAAACTTAAACAGCAGGCAGAATTGCAAACTACACGCGCTGCTTTGCGCGAAGGTCAATTGAAAGCCGTGATCGGCTCGCAAGAGGAGGAGCGCAAGCGCTTTGCTGCCGATTTGCATGACGGATTTGGGCAAATGATTTCAGCATTGCGCCTGAGTCTTTCTCGGGAAGTAGTTGAAAAGCCAACGGTAGATCATGCGCTTGGTGTGCTCAATGATATGAATGTGGAGATTAGAAATATCGCATTTAACCTGATGCCGCAGGCACTCGTAAAAAGTGGATTACAAGAAGCGCTGAAAGAATTTGCGGCTCGTATAAATAGATCCGGAGGCATTACGATTTCTGTTCAAACGTATGATGTGGATAAAGAAATGTCCAATGAGCATAGTATTGCCTTGTATCGGATTTGTCAGGAGTGGGTGAATAATGTAATTAAGTACAGCGGAGCAAATCAAATTTCAATTCAGTTAGTACAACATCCACAAGAATTGATTTTAACTATTGAGGATAATGGGCAGGGCTTTGAAATTGAATCATTGACATCCGGACAGGGAAATGGTTGGAAGAATATTAACTCCCGATTGCACATGATTAAGGGTAGTATTGAGATTGACACACTAAAGGAAAGAAGAGAAACAACGGTGGTTGTTATTGTCCCTTTGATGAGGGTTTCCACTAATTATAAAGAGGCCTGACATCCGTACTAGTACGGAGTCCAAAATACTGCTTTTGGGGTATTCTCTTTGCCCTGAAGGCAGGGTACTTTTAAAAATGAAAATTTCTGGGGAGTATACTTATAAAAATAGCTTAGCGGGAAAACCCTGCACCGCAATTTTGACCGACTATAACCTTACTATTCAATCAGATGGGCGTGAGCAAATTATTCCTTATGCCAATATTCTATCGGTGCGATTGAGTAAATCCAAAAATAAATATCGTGCCTACATCCATCCGGATGGTGGTTCACCAATCATCATAACCAATCAGTTTTATTTATCAAGTAGTGAGCACGAAGATCGCTCGCCACAATACGCAACTTTTATTCGTATTCTCCATTTTCATTTGAAAGATAAAAGCACGGCTGAATACGCGTGCGGCAAAAACCTTAAGAACCTATTGACGTGGGCGTGCGGAGCGGTGCTTGTAGTTTTTATTGTTTCATTTGTATTAGAATTTTTGCAAATGAATCCTGTTAACTCAATCGTTCTTGCTTTGGGTCTTTCCTTTTTGGCGATTGCAATTCTCGTTGGGCTTAACTGGGGTCGGTTTCCTAACATCTATCGTCCAGAAAATATTCCGCTTCAATTTCTTCCTTAGCGTGAACATTTCAATAGGATCGGTTATTTTTAACTCGAATGACAGCTAATCAACCCACTAGACTTTTCCTTGTAGATGATCACCACATCGTATTGGATGGATTAAAATCCATGTTCGATCAGGACTCGGGGTTTACCATTATTGGAACCGCCAGTAATGCAGAGGATGCAATTAAGGCTATCGAATCTAACAAACCCGATATTTTATTAACAGACTATAGTTTGCCCGGAGCGAATGGATTAGACCTGTGTGTGCAGGTAAAAACAAAATACCCGAGTGTAAAGCGGGTTATTTTAAGTATGCACGATGAAGGAGTTTTGGTAAAACAAATTTTAAAAGAAGGAGTAGATGGATACTTGCTAAAAAGTATTCAGCAACTGGAATTAAAAAATGCTCTTCTGCAAATAGTAAAAGGCATGCCTTATGTTAGCCCTGAGATAACCAGACTTATTTTGTCGGATCTCAGCAATGATCAACCAGCAGAATTATTATCTGAGCGCGAACGCGAAATTTTAAACTTAATCGCGAAAGAAAATTCGAATAAGCAGATAGCTGAGAAACTTTTCATTAGTGAACGCACCGTGGAAACGCACCGCAAAAATATTTTTCGTAAGACGAATACAACATCTATAGTTGGTTTGATCAAATATGCATTTGCCAATAATTTAATTCACTAATCAATTGCCAGCCTGAGCGTGTCGAAGGCAATGGGTTCAAAAAATCCTGTTTCGATCCTGATGGCTATCGGGACAACCTGACAAACATTTTATTTTGCGATGACTATTCTTTCTTAAAGACTTTATCAAACAAAGTCTGAGGATCAAGATTCAAAAAATCATCAATCACAAAATCAGTATGGGCAAGTTCTTCTTTTGAATGAGTGGTTGTAACCCCAACCACCTTAGCACCGGCTCGCTGCGCAGCCTCTACACCTGATAATGAATCTTCAAACACAATGCATTGCAGTGGCGCAAAGCCCATACGGGCAGCGACCTTCAAATAGATTTCAGGATTGGGTTTTCCGTTCTCAACATTCGATTGATCTAAGATGGTTGTAAAATATTTTTCTAATTGAGTAGCGGCAAGCACAAAATCAACATTACTTCTTGGCGCAGATGTGCCAATAGCTTTCGGTATTTTTTGCGCTTCCAGTTCTTTCAAGAAATCTTCAAGTCCTGCCAACGAGTGAATTTCATTTTTATAGAGGTCGCGAAACATCGCCTCTTTTTCTTCGCCCAATTCTAAAATTCTTTCTTTAGCGAGATCACCAAAGAGATTTTTGATCCAATCATTATTGGTACGGCCATAAATTTTGTTTAGCAAATCTTCATCGCTAAGATGATAGCCGTGTTGCTCACAAAACTTGCGAAGTGAAATTTTATGGTATGGGTTGCTATCAACGATAACACCATCCATATCAAAAATTACTGCAAAAGGAATCATGTAAAAATTTCTTTTAAACTAAAGGATAACAAATCGTTTGCTAATTATTTTGCCGGTGTAAGCAAACTGTGCAAGATAAAGTCCGCTAGGTAAACCCGAAAACACAATCGGATATTCCTGATTGGCTGGAATGTAATAAGATTGCGAAATTTTTTGACCGAGTGAAGTATAGAACTGAACAATCATGTTGCGATCGGTTTTTATTTTCAATGTTTCATTTTCAGAAACCGGATTAGGGAAAATTTCAATGACGGGTTCGTCAGGAAGAGCTGTACTTTCTTCATTCTTTAAAATGTGAAGTCCGCCCAATGTGTTTCCAAATACAATAGCAGGCCGGCTGCTATTGAAAAGATTGGTGATGGTTGGCCAGCCACGACCGCCAAAGTTTTTAGCTGTATAGTCTTCAGTTATAGAATTGTAAAGAATACTTTTTACACCTTCAATGTTTGTGTCTTGTGCGCGAAAGTCTCCATAGATTGTAAGTTGGCCACGCTGGTCGGCAACTACTAAATCGCTTCTACCATCGGCATCAAGATCTCCAGCTGCAAACGAAGCGTTTTGCCTGTCGGTACTTGTGCCCAACCCAAGAAAGCTGCTATTCTGTAACGTATAATTGAATTGATCTTTAGGGCCAACATTTCTCCAATATTGAACAGCTCCGGTAGCTTTACCAACTAACAAGTCGTTAAGTCCATCCTGATTTATATCCACCACTAAAATATTTTCAGTATCCGCAATTTGAAAGTTAGTTGATTGAAGAGATTGTCCGGAAAAATTAAGACTGTTGCTTGATGTATTTGGAACGTAAAGCAATTCGGTGCGCCTATTCTGGAGATTTGTTCCCGTAAAAACAAAATCCAATGTGGCATCGCCATTTATATCGGCAAACTGAAGTTTAACATTGTAATAATTGGCGAATGAAAAGTTTATGTAATCTGCAGTTATTAACTTGAAACTGGCTTGATCGGTAGTGCCAATGTTTTCATATTGATATATTGTGCTTGCAAGGTCTGAGCCGGCATAGTTGCTGATAAATAAATCCTGATCGCCATCGCCATCAAAATCAACAAAGGCTGGCGCGGCATAATCACCCACATCAATCATTTGATCCTGAAGAAAATTGGTCTTTTGAAATGTAAACTGCGGTAGTTGTTGGGTGCCTGTATTTTTATAGAGCCAAAGTGATTCTTTATAATTTATGTTCTGAAAGGTGCGCGCATAAATGTTTGGTGATGCAAGCAAATCGGGCTTGCCATCAAAATCGACATCTTCAAGATAGGGTGCTGGAAAAATCAGAAAGTTGATAGGATTAGCACTTGGGAACCCTACGGCAGTGGTCATCAATGCATCTTGTGCCGTTCCTTGATTCTCTAACATAAAAACCCGATTGCAAGATTCTTCAGAGAATAATACTTCGCGATCGCCATCATTGTCCATGTCAATGGTTAGCAAAGTTTTTCCTCCGGCATGTTGCGTGCGTCCGCCCGGTAAGGAAGCACATGTTTGTCCGAAGGCAAACTTGCCACACGAGCACTCTTCAAAGCCACCATAGTTTTGAGTTACACGTTCTAGTTGAAGCGAGTCGCACGTGCCGGTTCGTTCCATACTTAAATTTTTGTGCCATTCTATGGTTCCAATGCCAACAAAGCGAACATTCAGAATATCTAAATCGCCATCACCATCAATGTCGTCAATGGCAGGAATGTCTGATTCGTTTACTTTAAGATTAACATTGCTGGTAAATCCTTTTGTGAGCAGGGGAAACCCGGGATTGTAAGGTCGCCAACTTAGTTTTTCATTAGGCTTGGTAGTGTTTACAAAAGCTACAATCCCAAACGGATCGCTGGTAAAGATGTCTTTCTTGCCATCACAATTAAAATCGCGTAGCAATATCCATTGAGTTACTTCAGCAGGAAATAGCTCTTCATATTCTGGGGCGTAAACATATTGGTTCGATTCATTCAGAAATGTTAGTATTTTATTGGCAGCACGGTCGAACAAAACAAGATCTTGTTTGGCATCACCATTCAAATCCATGGTATTCACCTGCACTGCATTTAGCCCTCCCGCCCACGGTAGTTGCAGCACTTTTCCATCGGCCTCAACAGCAATGCTCTGATCAAGTTTATAGGTGAACTGACCCTGCAACCCGAGCGGTAATAGAAAAGTTAGTATGAATATGCCTCTGTGCATCTAAAAATATTCACATTCTATAACGAGTACACCCATGCACCTGTTATCTTGCCTGCAAGATACTTTACAAGCCCGAGATAAATGCAGATTGAGGAACTATATGAGAAATTCCTTGAAGGAGGAAAAATTTCAACTGACACCCGACAAATAACTCCCGGTAGCATTTTTTTTGCATTGCGCGGAGACAAATTTAACGCAAACGAATTTGCCCAGAATGCACTTGAATTAGGAGCCAGTTATGCAGTAATCGATGATGAAGCATTTAATCTATATCCACAATGCATTCTAGTACCTGATGTTTTGTTGACATTGCAAATGCTGGCAAAACATCATAGAAGTAAATTAACCATTCCTGTTATTGGATTAACAGGATCAAATGGAAAAACAACTACGAAAGAACTACTGGCTGCAGTGCTTAGCACAAAGTATAAGACATTTGCCACCAAAGGAAATTTGAATAATCATATTGGCGTCCCACTTTCCATTCTCAGTATTGATGCTTCTATAGAAATAGCCGTAATAGAAATGGGTGCTAATCACCTAGGCGAAATTGCATTACTTAGTTCAATGGCAAATCCAACGCATGGGCTTATCTCAAATATTGGTCGTGCTCATATCGGTACGTTTGGCGGATTCGATAATATAATTCGAGGTAAGTCAGAATTGTACCAACATCTGATTACAAACAGTGGAATAGTATTCATCAATTCCAGAAATGAAATTTTAGCCAACATGGCTAAGCGATTTAAACAACCATATTTTTATCCGGCATCAGGAGATTATTATCACGCTGAACTTGTGGCGGCTGATCCATTTATTAAATATAAAGATGAGAATGGCGAGTTGATTCAAACTCAATTGATGGGCGGCTACAATTTTGAAAATATCGCGGCTGCGCTTTGTGTTGGAAAGTTTTTTAAAGTGGATGCTAATGAAGCCAATTCCGCTATTGCAGGATACGTGCCGGGCAACATGCGCTCGCAACTGGTTTCAAAGGGCACTAACACAATTATATTGGATGCCTACAATGCAAACCCGAGTTCGATGGAAGCCGCGATTGAAAGTCTCGCCAGCATGAAAGCTGAAAAGAAGTTTGTGATATTAGGAGATATGTTTGAATTGGAAGGTGAGGCTGAAGCGGAGCATAAAAAAATTGGAGAGATGTTGTTGAAAACGAATTTTGATGCGGTGTATCTCTGCGGTAAGCTAATGGCCGCTGCACGCGCGGTTAATCCAACAAGTAATTACTTTGAAACAAAAGAAGAACTTTTGGAGTTTCTAAAAACGAACCCGATTAATGATGCCACCATTTTAATTAAGGCTTCCCGTGGTATAGGATTGGAAAGTTTGGTCGAATATCTGTAAAACTAACTTAAACAATTGTTATGGTACCTCATGCGCAATACGGACATATACAACAAGCTCTCAAAATGAACGGAGTTTTTGTTAAAATCACTAAAGAAGATTTTCAAAACCTAATAAATAGAAATGAGGGCCTGATGATTGTTGTCTCAAAAACTGGCCTGTTTTCCAATCAGTATCTATATGTTACTTCCTATAAAGGATTGTTATTTTATTGTAAGAATAAGGATGTATTATCGATATCTAACAAGAACGAAACTCTTTATTCTAATTCAATTTCTCTGCCCGTTCAATTTTAGGGAAGTAACGTTACTTTGGTTTGAAGTAGAGATGGATATACAATTTTATCAACAATGAAAGAGAATAAAGAAAAACTAAAATCCGGAAAGAGGGTGGGTGGTAAGTCTAAAGACAAAATTAAAATTGCTCCTGACTTTGATGTGCTACCTTAGGATTTCATGGCTCACTTTAAGAAAGAGATAACTAAAAATCCATAAAATGGAAACTATTTTAAAATTTCTGAAAAGTATTGCGAAAAATAATAATCGGGAATGGTTTGAAAAGAATAAACCAAAATACCTTGATGCCAAGTTGCAGTTTGAAGATTTCCTGGAATCATTCCATAAAGAATTAGTAAAGTTTGATGAAAGCCTTGGGGGGCTTAATCCAAGAAAATTGGGATTTCGCATATATCGCGATGTTCGGTTTAGTAAAGATAAACGGCCGTATAAAGTAAATATGGGAGCAGGTATGTCGGCACATGGTAAGATGGAGCAAGAACCAGGTTATTATATTCACATTGAGCCGGGCAAAAGCTTTGTTGCTGGCGGAATTTATATGCCCGACAATGAATACTTGGCGAAGATCAGGCAGGAGATTGATTACCACACTAAAGATTTTCAGAAAATTCTGAATGAGAAAAAATTCAAGAAGATATTTCCCACGTTAGGCGATTTTGATAAACTGAAAACAGCCCCAAGGGGATATGCAAAAGATCATCCGCAAATAGACTTGTTGCGCCACAAAAGTTATATAGTAACGCGCAATTTTACAGATGCTGAGGTTATTCAAAAAGACTTTGTTAAGAAGGCTGCGGAAGCCTGCAAAACACTTATGCCTCTGAATAACTTTCTAAAGCGGGCTATGGAATAAACTGCTCTGTCCTCGAATTTGAGGTAATCTGCTGGTATGTAAGGTTATTATTGAATTGGCGGGTGGTCGTCAGCAGAAATAATTTTATTTTACGCATCATTATATTTACTATTAATCATGCTCAAGAGAAAATTCAGGAACCTAATTATTGGAAAGAGTACCTACATCAACTCGTGGGTAGACTATAAAAATGCCATTTTGCGCGGGCACCTTATTGTGGTTTCCGTGTTGGTTGGCATTACGTACATTTTTGTTGACCGGTATAATAATATTCAGGGTAACGATCACTATTACATTGCAGCGATCCTTACTGGCATTATTACTCTGATTATTAATCGTAGAGGACAATTCAAGCTGGCAAATATTCTTTTCTTAACACTTATTAATGGCATTGTTTTTCTTTTTGCCTCGAATGACACATATCGCACCGGAGTTTACATGTTTTTTCTTATGGCAGGCATAACGAGCCTTGCATTGTTTGGACATAAAGATCGCTTGCTAGCAATTTGCTTTGCCGCATTATCAACACTATTGTTTTTTTTAGCCTATTGGGGGAATTTCGCCATTTTACCTAAACGCATATTTACGGAAGACTATGTGCAGATAAGTTTTGCTACCAATTTTATAATAGCCATCATAACGGGAATTTTATTGCTGCATTTTCTAATTGATGTCAATCATGTTACTGAGAGAGAAATTCTACAAAAGAATGACTTGCTAGCAAAAACCAATAAAGAGCTCGATCGATTTGTATATAGCGCGTCTCACGATCTTCGAGCTCCCTTGCGTTCGCTTCTTGGCTTGATTGAGATTAGTCAAAAAACAGACAACCCGGATGATGTTAAACACTGCCTGGAACTGATGAAGCAGCGGGTTGATAATATGGACTACTTCATTCATGAGATTATTGATTTCTCGCGTAATGCGAGGCAAGAGGTGAGAAATGAAAAAGTTGTTTTGATGCCAATAGTTAAGGAAGTTATCGAAGATCTCAAATTTGGGGCGGGTATGGATAGAATTTATGTTAGCATAGATATCGATCCTACCTTTGCTCTTGTAACAGATTTGGCGCGATTTAAGGTTGTTATGCACAATCTGATCGGTAATGCATTTAAGTATCACGATCCTGATAAAGAAAACTCCGAAGTTTCGATAAAAGCAAGTTCAGAAAATTCCGTTATTCGCATTGACATCGAAGACAATGGACTTGGCATTGCAGAGGAACACAAAAGCAAAATTTTTGAAATGTTTTATCGCGCTTCAGAAAGGTCGCAAGGAAGCGGCTTAGGGCTTTACATTGTTCAAGAAACTTTAGCGAAACTTAATGGTAGTATTCAAGTAAAATCCGAACCAGGTCAAGGATCCATCTTTTCTGTTTATTTGCCGGGTTGAGCCGGGGAAGCCTTGTTTACCTTCTAAGTTTTTACTGCTATCTTTAATAGAATCAAAACATAAAAGATTGTTAAAGAGGTTGCTCATTGGAAAATCAGAGCCTATAGCAATGGCTCACATGAAGGTTGCGCTTTTGCGCGGGCAATTAAGTCTGTTGTGTTTTTTAGTGGTTTTGGTGTATATAATTTTTGATTCGCTACAGGGTATTTATATTCTTGTGCCGGCTTATACAATGGTTGCCATTGTTTCTTGTATTACGATATGGTTAAACAGAAACAACAGAAGCCTCGCTTCCAGTCTTACGTTTTTGCTGCTGATTAGTGGCATGACCTATTTCTTCGCTGTGAATGACACCTCTCAATCAGGCGTGTTTGTTTATTTCATTATGACAGCACTGACATCGATGGTTTTCTTTGGATACAAATACCGCAGGTATGTTATCTTTTTTTGTTCATTTTTGGTGTTCTTATTTTTATCTGCTTACCTATTCCCTTTGCCATGGTTTGTTCTAAAGGGGAAAGCATGGAAATGATTAACGCCCCTCAATACAGGGAAATAAGTTTTGTTATAAATTTTTTAGGAGGATTTTTTCTGTGCACATCCATTGTCTATTTTCTGATGGATCTGAATTTTCATTCAGAAAGTGAAATACTTCAAAAGAATGCTCTACTAACTAAAACCAACCGCGAGTTAGATCGGTTTGTATATAGTGCTTCGCACGACTTGCGCGCTCCCCTTAGTTCGTTACTTGGCCTTATAGACGTAGCCCAAAAAAGATGCAGCCGGGAAGAAGTGGATTATTGCCTGTTGCTGATGAAAGATCGTGTTCATAACATGGATTTGTTCATCAAGGAAATTGTAGATTTTTCGCGGAATGCCCGGCAGTCCATTAAGAAAGAGCAAGTCGTGCTGCTTGATGTAATTCAGCAAACAATTAACGACCTGAAGTTTGGCGAAGGGATGGAACAAATTTATGTGCGATTGGATGTTCCTCGGGACTACCTGATAGTTACTGATTTAGCCCGGTTAAAGATGGTATTGCAGAATCTGATTGGTAACGCTTTTAAATATAGCGATCCACAAAAGGAAAATCAGGAAGTAACCGTTCGTGTGCTTTTAGAAGGTGAGACGACCCGGATTGAGATAACAGATAACGGGGTGGGAATAGCCGAAGAATATCATCCTAAAATTTTTGAAATGTTTTATCGCGCCTCTGAGAAATCAAATGGCTCGGGGCTTGGCTTATATATAGTGCGCGAAACCCTTGCGCGACTTAACGGAACCATTCAGTTGAAATCTGTCCTGGGGCAAGGTTCAACGTTTACTATTTGGTTGCCAATTCAAACTAGCTAGCATGATCCAAAAATTTGTTCTGCGTGATCGGGTTCTGGAAACCGAAAGTGAAAAGAGAAAGATCATTCTGGGAGCCTATCTTATTATTATATACTTTTTTGTTGACCTGTTTTTTGTCAGCATAAACTTTTTTAATCGAGTGGGAGATGCTTCCTCTTTATTTGTTGGGGCAATTGTTTCAATCATTTGTTTGCTGCTAATACGTTGGAAATATGTAAACACAGCTATTATCCTTCAATTAATTCGTTGTAATGCATTGGCATTTTATTTTTCGAATACTGAAAGCGCTGTATTAACCGGATCGTATGTCTACTTTATTCCAAGTAGCCTAGGAGCTTTGGCGGTGTTTGGCTATCGTGAGCGATGGATGGGTATAGGATTCACGTTACTGAGTTTTATTCTTTTCATGACAGCTATTCTCCAACCGACAAATTTTCATCCTAACGACAGGCATTTTTATCTAATAATAAATTTTTTAATTGTACTTGTAATAGGTATTCTAATCCTGATCTTTTTCGATCGCTTAGTGAATAATTCCGAAAAAAATATTCTTCAAAAGAATAAAGAGTTAATGAAAGCCAATGCAGAACTGGATCGTTTTGTATACAGTGCTTCACACGATTTGCGTGCGCCACTTACTTCCCTGGCAGGGCTCATTCATTTAGCGCAGCGCGATAAAGCGGATGCACCAACTTACTTAGCATTGATGGCGGAACGCCTGAAGGTGATGGATAATTACATAAAAGATATTGTAGAGTATTCTAGAAATACCAGACTTGAAGTTTCTTTTTCCAAAATAAAACTGAGGCCGGTTATTGAAGAAGTAGTTAATACCTTGAAGTATTCAACCGATACAAGTAAGGTTCGGATAGAAATTAAATTGGAAGATGGTCTTAAAATAAAAACGGATGAGTCGCGCTTACGGGTAATACTGAATAACCTGATTGGCAATGCTTTTAAATACCAAGATCTTTCCAAATCAAATCCGTATTTAAAAGTGCAAGCAGCAATTCAGGATAATCAATGTTTTATTACAATAGAAGATAATGGAATTGGTATCAAGCCGGAACATCATATAAAAGTATTTGAAATGTTCTACCGTGCTAATGATTTGGCTGCTGGCTCGGGGTTGGGGTTATACATAGCCCGCGAAACTGCTGATAAATTAAAAGGTAAAATATCGTTCGAGTCTGCCTATGGATTAGGTACAACGTTTACGGTTTCTATCCCCGCTTAGATTCTTCGATTTAATATCGTCAACTCCTTCCTGCTACTAGGTACTAATTTATATCTTTGCGGCTTATGGCAAATCAGGACGATAATCTTTTTAAAAATGTGATCTCCCATGCAAAAGAGTATGGGTTTGTTTTTCCTTCAAGCGAAATTTATGACGGCCTTAGCGCTGTTTATGATTACGGACAGAATGGATCAGAATTAAAAAATAACATCAAAGAATATTGGTGGAAATTCATGACCCTACTGCATGATAATATAGTAGGCATTGATGCAGCCATCTTTATGCACCCCACCACGTGGAAGGCGTCCGGGCATGTAGATGCGTTTAACGATCCCATGCTTGATAATAAAGATTCCAAGAAGCGCTATCGAGCCGATCAATTGGTGGAGGGCGTAATTGAAAAGTTAGAAGAGAAAATTGAGAAGGAAGTTGAGAAGGCGGCAAAGCGCTTCGAGAATTTTGATCGCGCCATGTTTGTGTCCACAAACTCACGGGTAGTTGAGTATCAAAAGAAAATTGAGGAGATAAATGAACGCCTGAAGCAGACTTTGGCCGATGGCGATATGGCAGGCCTGAAGCAATTGATTATTGATCTTGAGATTGCAGACCCAATTTCAGGAACTAAAAACTGGACAGATGTACGTCAGTTTAATTTGATGTTTTCTACTGAGATGGGTTCAGTGGCCGATGATGCCAATAAAATCTATTTGCGACCAGAAACAGCACAGGGAATTTTTGTGAACTTCTTAAATGTGCAGAAAACCGGGCGGATGAAAATTCCTTTCGGTATTGCCCAGATAGGTAAGGCCTTTAGAAATGAGATTGTAGCGCGTCAGTTTATTTTTCGCATGCGCGAATTTGAACAAATGGAAATGCAATTTTTTGTGAAGCCAGGCGAAGAAATGAAATGGTACGAGTTCTGGAAAGAGAAAAGAATGAAGTGGCATCAAACATTGGGCTTAGGCGCTGAGAACTATCGCTATCATGATCACCTTAATTTGGCGCACTATGCAAATGCCGCCTGCGATATTCAATTTAACTTTCCAATGGGCTTTCGTGAATTGGAGGGTATTCACTCCCGCACCGATTTCGATTTAAAGAGTCACGAAAAGTTTTCTGGAAAAAAATTACAATACTTCGACTCAGAAGAAAACAAGAATTATATCCCTTATGTAGTCGAAACATCAGTTGGTCTTGATCGTATGTTTTTATCAGTTCTTGCTTCATCCTACACAGAAGAAAAACTGGAGGACGGAAGCGATCGTGTCGTTTTAAAAATACCTGCACCACTTGCACCTAATAAAGTGGCAATTCTTCCTTTGATGAAAAAAGATGGCTTGCCAGAGAAGGCAAAGGAAATTATGGATTTGTTAAAGTTCGACTTCCGCTGTTTTTATGAGGAGAAGGATGCCATTGGCAAACGTTATCGCAGACAAGATGCTATCGGCACACCTTATTGTATAACCATCGACCACCAAACATTAGAGGATAACACCGTAACGATTCGCGATCGGGATACCATGAAGCAAGACCGTGTGGCTATGGACAAAGTTAAGTCAATTATGCAAGACTCTGTTTCTATGGCTGCTTTGCTAAAGCGAATTTAGTATGAGGTTTGGCTTGTTAGCGATATTAGCGCGACTACTGTATTCAGTATATCAGGAGTTGCGCTTTCGTTTTTATTATGGCCCTATCTTTCATCGCTTTCTCAATCACAAATATATTTTCTATACATCTTTATCGTGGTCATTGAAAGTAAAATTTCTGCGCTTGGCGCGCGATCAGTATGAGCACTTTGAGTTTGTGCCACGTGATAAAATAAAACTGACGCGTGCCATGAAAGCCATCATCTCATGCGCAGCAGCACAACTCTTATTATTTCTCCCGAAGAAAGGGCTGTCATTCTTTAGGCGAATAATTGTTTATCCAGATTATTATAACTCTATTATCACTCTTCGCAGGCACAAAGGTGAAGTGAATCCCGGACTGCGAACCATTGTGTTTAGCTGGCGCGGAATTATAGAAGGGCTGAATGATCAGGATGATGGAATAAATCTGTTACTCCATGAGTTTGCGCACGCGCTGTGGCTGGAACATAAACTTGTAAATAGCTACACTGTTTTTGATGACGATGTTATTTTAGAATTGGAGCGATACGCTGAGCATGAGATGGCAAACCTGGCAGCCGATGAACAACATTTTTTTAGGAGGTATGCATTCAATAATATTGAAGAGTTTTTTGCTGTGGCCGTTGAGAATTTTTTTGAACGCCCAGGCTTATTTCAACAAGCACAACCTAAACTTTACCTTATTTTAGCACAACTATTTAAACAAGACCCTATAAAACTATATGCATCCCACCCTCAACAGAAACCTTTATTTCGTTAAAGAACACGTAAAGATTTTTAAAGCTGCTAATAGCTTTGATGTGTTTGATCCGGAAACAAGCGAATTGATTCTTCAGTGTCGTGAAGAGAACCTTGGCTTCTTCACCAAAATGTTTCGGTTTACTGATTACAAACGAACCACTCCCTTTGATATTGATATTAAAACTCCCACAGGAGAAACAATTTTAACCGTAAAGCGAGGGGTTTCGTTTTTTCTTTCAAATGTAGAAGTGTTTGATGAGCGCAAGCAGTTGATTGGAAAGTTTAAGCAGAAGTTATTTAGCATTGGCGGAAAGTTTGAAGTGCTTGACGCGAGTGAGCGTCCGCTATGTATGTTAAAAGGAAAGTGGACAAGCTGGGATTTTAAGTTTGTTAGCAATGATGGAAAAGAGTTTGCTACCGTCACTAAAAAATGGAACGGCTTAGGTAAGGAATTGTTCACGTCTGCCGATAATTACATTCTTCAAATAAGTTCGCAAGTGCCAGCCAATAATCCACTGCGCATGTTGATTATGGCTGCGGTTATGTGCATTGATTTAGTGTTGAAAGAGTAAAAGTGAACCACTTGTTCAATCGCAGTGAATTGGCGAACTTTAAGAACTTTTGGTTTTGTAAGTTAATTGTGATTCAACACTTTTGAAATGGAAACACTAGTAATACAGATCAAAAATATGAAGGACTCAAAATTGATCAAAGAGTTGTTGAGCCGTTTAGACGTAAGCATCGAAAAAGACAAAGTTCAAAAAGGCATAATATATCCTAAGAAAAAAATGACCGCCCAAGATCTTCAGGGCATGGGAGGAATTTTAAAAGGTAAATTGATTAGCAAGGAACACTTAAGAAGTATTGCGTGGAAGCAGAGGAACTGGTAATTTGTGATACCAATATATTAATAAAAGTCATTGATCGTAGCAACGGCAAGCTAATTACTCAGTTAAGCCAATTGGGCGCGGATCACCTTTGCATTAGCTCTATTTCGTATTCGGAATTAATCGCGGGAGCAATTAATAAATCACATTTTTTAAAGCTATCACGTGAACTCAATTGCTTTAATCTAATTCCAATCAATAATGAAGTTGATAGAATTCACAGAGATTTAATTTCGCGTTACGCGATAAGTCATCGATTGGCAATACAAGATGCACTTATTGCTGCCACTTGCTTATATTATAAAATGCCATTGCTTACGCTAAATAGAAAAGATTTCAGTTTATCGATGATCTGGTATTAGTAAAATGAACTGGCTCCAACTTCTTTCTTACCAACGCCTGAATCAGAAATCTGATTTGGCAGAATCCACACGCAGCGCTTTCGAACAAGATTACGATCGGATTATTTTTTCGCATCCCTTTCGCAGACTGCAAGATAAAACGCAAGTTCATCCACTTCCTGAACATGATTTTGTTCACACCCGATTGACACACAGTCTGGAGGTTTCCAGCGTAGGTCGATCGTTAGGCAGAAGAGTAGGCGAGGTTCTCATTCAACGCCACAAAGAGCTTACTGAAAGATTCTCTTCTCACGATTTTGGCACTGTAGTAGCTTCGGCATCACTCGCGCATGATTTAGGAAATCCACCCTTCGGACATTCAGGCGAAGATGGCTTGAGTGATTTCTTTCTTCACCATGAAGGAAAAAAATATAAGCCTCATTTCTCAGAACAGGAGTGGATGGACCTCACGCATTTTGAAGGAAATGCGCAGGGCTTTCGAATTCTTAATAAGCAACAATACCAAGGACTAAGACTTACATTAGCTACGTTGGGTGCCTTCACAAAATATCCCTGTGCTTCGTTAATTCAGTCTCGCGATATATCGAAAAAGAGTCAGAAAAAGTTTGGGTTCTTTAAAACAGAGCAAGAACTATTTAACGAAATGGCCTCGCAGCTTGGCTTGACAAAAAATGGGGAAAATGTTTACACTCGTCATCCACTCGCTTTCCTTGTTGAGGCCGCTGACGACATTTGTTATAATATTATTGATTTGGAAGATGGCTGTCGGTTAGGATTGGTTTCAGTAGCCGATACCATTGAGTTGATGGCTGGAATTTTGAAGGCCGACTTTAATCCCGAAAAGGCAAACCGGATTAAAAGTGTTGATGAAAAGATTGGTGTGCTACGCGCTATGGCTATTGGTAAACTAATCAATGATGCCGTTGATGTTTTTCTTCAGAACGAAACAGAAATTTTATCAGGTTCATTTGATCACGCACTTACTGATTTAGGCTCTTACAAAAATGAATTGAACGCAATCATTGATATTTCAATCACAAAAATTTATCGGGCGCGGCATGTGGTGGAAATTGAAGCAGCGGGATTTGAGGTGTTACCTGGCTTGTTGGAAGAATTTATTAAAGCAGCCGAGCATCTGGTAAAGAAAAATCAAAGTAGTAAATACGCAAATCTGGCTCGGCTTCTTCCAGATGAAACTAAAACTGTTATTCAGGCAAGCCCTGATAATACCTATTTGCACTTTCGTGAGATCATCGATTTTGTTTCAGGTATGACCGATACGCACGCCATTTCTTTATATAGAAAGATTAAAGGATTTGAGATTTAGATTTTCTATGTACGGAGTCGGTATTTAAATCAACATACCAGCGGTATAAATCCTAAGGCTCAAACCCTTATCCTGAGCAAATTTTCTTAGTTTTACGCGTTTAAAAATCAACAATAGCCTCCAGTATGTGGACTAAAGTAGCCGACCTTATTATCCGTTTTAGAATACTGCTAATAGCAATTATTGGCGTCATTACGGTATTCATGGGATATTATGCGGCCCAGGTGGAGATGAGCTACGAGTTTGCCCGCACCGTTCCGGTGGATGACCCCGACATGATCTTCTTCAACAAGTTCAAACAACAGTTTGGCGAAGATGGAAACATAATGGCCGTTGGTGTTAAAGACAGTGCCATATATAAACTAGATGGATTCAATAAATTAAAGAAGCTAAGTAATGAGCTAAAGCAGATAGAAGGGGTGAACGAAGTTCTTTCATTGCCGCTTTTGAAACTTATTCAAAAAGATACTGCTCAGAAAAAATTTTATCTCTCGCCAATTTTTCCTGATACCATTAACACCCAATATGAGTTGGATAGTTTATTGGCGATAGCCCGCGATCAGAAATTTTATATGGGGCAGTTGGTAAACCTGACAAATGGAGCCACCATGATTTTGGTGCCTATGAAAAAAGAGTATGCAAACTCAGCCAAAAGAGTAGACGTAACAAATGATCTGATCAAGTATGGCGATAAGTTTGTCGCAGAAACTGGAATCAATATTCATTATGCGGGTTTGCCATTTGTTCGATCTGTGATGGTTAGTCAGGTGCGCAAAGAATTATCTATGTTTTTAATTCTTTCTGCAGTTGTTACCGGAGTTATCATGCTGCTTTTTTTCCGATCCGTTCGTGCCGTTATCTTTTCTATGATCATGATTGGTGTAGTAGTGATATGGACGATTGGTACAATTAAGTTATTTGGTTTCAAAATAAGCTTGCTTAGCGGATTGATACCACCCGTGATTGTAACTATTGGTATTACCAACGCCATTTACCTGCTGAACAAGTATCACCTTGAGTTCATAAAGCGGAAAAACAAAATGGAGGCCATCCGCGCAGTGGTGCAAAAAATGGGCCTCGCTACCTTTCTTACCAACCTTACGGTTGCCATTGGCTTTTTGACGCTGCTCGCAACAGACATTATGGTGTTGCGTGAGTTTGGTATTGTAGCCGGTATCAATATCCTTGTTTTGTTTTTTGTAAGCTTAGTTATGATCCCCGGCATTTTATCTTGGATGCCCGAGCCATCACCAAAACACCTTAAGCATTTGGATTTTAAAATTCTGGGTGGATTTGTTAAAATGGTTGACCTGCTGGTTCATCGCCATCGAGTCTATATTTATATAGCAACTGTTGTTATTACAGGTCTTGCTGTTTTTGGAATGACTAAACTCTATTCGGTTTCCTTTATGGTGGATGATATCCCCGAAGAGAGCCAGGTAAAGAAAGATTTAAAATTTGTGGAGGAAAACTTCAGCGGTATTATGCCGCTTGAGATTGAGGTTGACTTGCAAACTAAACGAAGAAAACCTCTTCAAAATTTAAAAGTTGCCAAAGCTATTGACGCTTTTGAATCTTCGTTGGATTCGATCACCGTAACATCACGCCCTATTTCAATATTAAGTTTTATAAAAGCATCGCGGCAAGCCTACTATAATAACAATCCGGATTGGTACGATTTGCCATCATCTGACATAGAAGCCAAATATGTTCTGGGTTACCTGAAAGATCAATCCGATAATAGTGGTTTGTTTAATTCTTTCGTTGACTCCACCTATCAAAAAATGCGCATCTCTATGCAGATGGCAGACATCGGTTCAGTGAAAATGGATTCACTCGTAACGCAAGTAATTGAACCGAAGGCAGCGTTGTTGGTTGCGGACTTAAAAGAAATCTTAAAATCTAAAAGTGATTCGGTTACAGTAACGGTTACGGGTTCGTCAAAGATCTTCATAAAAGGAAATAATTTTTTAATTGAGAACCTGACTGAGAGTCTGATACTCGCGTGCATCCTAATTACGCTGTCCATGGCAATTCTATTTGCCAATGCGCGCATGATTCTCATTTCATTGATTCCCAATTTAATTGCCTTGATGATCACGGCTGGGTTGATGGGCTATTTCCATATTCCGCTTAAAGCGAGCACCGCATTAATATTCAGTATCACATTTGGAATCTCGGTAGATAACTCAATTCGCTTTTTAGCAAAGTATAGGCAAGAATTACTCGCTACTGGTTTTTTTGTTCCGCGAGCCGTAAGTGAAAGTATATTGGAAACGGGAAAGAGTATTGTGTACACCTCCATTGTGCTTTTTGCCGGGTTTATCATTTTTGCTTTTTCTGATTTTGGAGGGACTGTTGCTTTGGGCTTGTTAACATCCACTACGTTGTTGATCTCTATGTTCACCAATTTGATTTTACTTCCTGCACTTATCATGACTTTCGATAAGCCACGCAAAGGAAAAGGCAAATTGGTAATTGATGATTTTGATTCCAGTTTCTACGGTGAGCAAGAAGATGAAGAAATTGATTTGAGTAAAATCCGTATTCACGACCGCAGCGGCTCCGCTGAGTAATTCAAGAATGAATTCTCAAATAGCATCTAAGATAACAATGAAGAGTATTTTGGGACGTCTATTAACTTATAATCTACTATGGTTCGGGTGTGTGCTCATAGCCTTTGTTCCAATTTTTATTTTCAATGAATTATTTTTTGATTGGAATTTCAGAAATATAGCGCCCTATCCAAATGAAATTAAGTTAACCACTAATATTGGAATCTTTGCCGGAACAATTTTGGCTACCTATATCATCATGAGAAGAGAGCATCGAACTCTCAGTTCAATATTTATAACTCCAGTGCGGAGCGGCTTAGTTAAAGGCTTTGGAATAGGCGCATTGTTTATGGTTGTATTTATGATCCTTACAAGTTTATTTGGGATTATAAGATTTGAATGGGCCGGATTTACTCAACAGTTCTATTTCGATTTGTTCTTTTATTTTATGGTTGCAATTAGCGAGGAGATTGTTTCTCGAGGGCATATTCTTTCAATCTTGAAAGAGAAATTTAATAATTTTAACTCGTTACTTTTTTCATCTGTGTTTTTCGGATTAATGCATTTAGCAAACGATCACGTAACATTTATTGGCATAGCTACAATTTCTACCTCCGGATTTTTAATGGGCTATGTCACATTAAAAACGGGATCGATTTCAATGGCTGTTGGCTTGCATTGGGCTTGGAATTTTTTCCAAGGAGCAATACTTGGACTTGCCGTAAGTGGAAATAATGAATTAGGTATCTTTAATCCTCAATTTCTTTCAACTCCTTTATTGACGGGTGGAAATTTTGGAGCCGAAGGTTCTTTAATCATGCTGATAATAAACATCATCGTTATTATCCTTTTTTATAGATTTTGGTTCAGACTATCTGGCTTGAACGCTGAAAAATTAATGCCATAACACGCAATTCTAATTTGGATTTGCAGAGTCATTTTATTCCTGTCAATACTCAAAAAACCCTAAATTGCGACCCTTATTTTAGTTAGAAGTGAGTAAATACAAAGAATTTAAGGAATTAAACCTTGCCCAAGTGGCATCAGAAATTCTTGCCTTTTGGAAAGAAGAGAAGATTTTTGAGAAATCGGTTAGTCAGCGTGAGGGAAGTCCATCATTTACATTTTATGAAGGGCCGCCATCGGCCAATGGAACTCCGGGAATTCACCATGTGATGGGGCGTACGGTAAAAGATATTTTTTGCCGATTCAAAACACTTGATGGCTTTCAGGTAAACCGCAAAGGTGGCTGGGATACCCACGGCCTTCCAGTTGAGTTGCAGGTAGAAAAGGAATTAGGGATTACCAAAGACGATATAGGAAAGAAAATTTCCATTGAAGAGTATAATCAGAAGTGCCGCGAAACGGTAATGATGTACAAAGATCAATGGGATGACCTTACTATTAAAATGGGGTATTGGGTTGATCTTGATAATCCATACATCACCTACAAAAAAGAATACATAGAAACCCTGTGGTGGATATTAAAACAATTCTACGACAAAGGCCTGCTTTATAAAGGTTACACAATCCAACCTTATTCACCTTCGGATGGTACGGGATTAAGTTCACACGAACTGAACCAACCGGGTTGCTACAAAGAAGTGAAAGACACTTCGGTGGTTGCTCAGTTTAAAGTAATCAAAGATGCGAAGTCGGAACATCTATTTGAAGGTATTGAGGGTGATCTATTTATTCTTGCTTGGACTACAACGCCTTGGACTTTACCATCAAATACTGCATTAGCTGTTGGAAAAGATATCAGATATGTTTCATTAAAAACCTATAATAGGTATACTAAAAAACCAATTAACGTCATCCTTGCTAATAATTTAGTCGATAAGGTTTTTGATGCGAATAGCTACTATCGAGTTTCCTCACCAGACGAAATGAATTCTGATGGAAAGAAGTTACCATTCATTGTAAATGAATACAAGTCTCTTCAAACAGCACCAACTGATTTAAAACCTTTTCTTGGCCAGAATCTTGTTGGGGTTAAGTACGAACAACTAATGCCTTACCTGCAACCCTTCTACGATGCCGACAAAGCATTTCAAGTACTTGCTGGAGATTTTGTAACTACAGAAGATGGAACCGGAGTTGTTCACATCTCACCAACTTTTGGTGCCGATGACTTTCGGATTGCAAAACAAAATGGTGTACCTGCACTTACGTTGAAAGATGAAGCAGGGAACGAAACCCCTACAGTTGATAAAAAAGGAAAGTTTGTTGCCGAGATTGGAGAAAAGCTAAAGGAAGGTGTTGAGAAATTTAAAATCAAAACACACAAACCTTTAGGTGCTAATGATTTTTACGTAAAGAATTATACGGATGAAGATGAGAGCAATCCGGATTATAAAAATACCGATGTTATTATCTCCATCATTTTAAAGGAAGAGAACAAAGCATTTGACGTAAAGAAATACGAGCACACCTACCCGCATTCTTGGCGTACGGATAAACCAGTTTTATATTATCCGTTAGATGCCTGGTTTATTAAAACAACTGCCTTAAAGGATAAGATGGTTGCGCTCAATAAAACCATTAACTGGAAACCAGAGTCAACGGGCATTGGTCGTTTTGGAAACTGGTTAGAAAATTTGGTTGATTGGAATTTATCACGGTCACGTTATTGGGGAACGCCTTTGCCAATCTGGCGAACAAAAGATGGTAAAGAAGAAATCTGTATTGGTTCGATAGAACAACTTCAAAATGAAATTGAAAAAGCCAATAAGGCTGGGATCCAGAATCCAGAATCTAGCATCCATCTTCAAGATCTTCACCGTCCCTATGTTGATGAAATCACATTAGTGAGTCCATCAGGAGAACCAATGCAGCGCGAATTAGATTTGATTGATGTTTGGTTCGATTCGGGTGCCATGCCTTATGCACAGTGGCATTATCCATTCGAGAATAAAGAAATTTTTGAGAAAAATTACCCAGCAGATTTTATCGCTGAAGGTGTTGATCAAACGCGTGGCTGGTTCTTTACGCTGCATGCTATTGCTGCTATGTTGAGCGAGGCGAGTGATGACATTAAAGCGGTAAACAAAAAAGTTGGAAATGGTGGCGTTGCATTTAAAAATGTAATCTCCAACGGTTTGGTTTTGGATAAGGATGGCAACAAAATGTCTAAGCGTAAAGGCAATGTGGTTAATCCTTTTGAAAGCTTAGCCAAATATGGCCCTGATGTAGTGCGTTGGTACATGATTGAAAACGCACCACCGTGGGATAACCTGAAATTTGATTTTGATGGCATTGTAGAAACACAACGCAGATTTTTTGGAACGTTAATTAATACCTATTCATTCTTTGTACTCTATGCCAACATTGATGGTTTTGTAAAAGATGAAATGAATAATGTTCCTTATAATAAACTCGCTCCGCTAGACAAGTGGATTATCACGAAGGAACAATCACTGATTGAAGAAGTAACAACTGCTTTCAACGAGTATGAGCCAACTAAGGCGGCTCGTGCAATTCAGGATTTTGTTAACGATCATCTTTCGAACTGGTATATACGATTAAACAGAAAGCGTTTCTGGCAGCCAACTTCAGACAAAGCTTCGGCTGGTAAATCCGTGCTAAGTGAGGATAAGCGAGCAGCTTACGAAACCCTTTATGAGTGTTTGATGGCGACTGCGCAATTGATGGCGCCTATTGCACCGTTTTTTAGTGAATGGTTGTATAAAAATCTCACCGACAACATTCGCAGTCGCGCGAAGGAATTTAATACGCCACTTCAATTCGAATCAATTCATCATACGCTGATGGTTAAGGCTGATGCGAAGCGGAAAGATTTGGAATTGGAAAAATCGATGGACTATGCGCAGCGTATTTGTTCATTGGTTCATTCTATTCGCAAAAACAGTAAGGTGAAAGTGCGCACGCCATTACAGCGTGTTTTACTTCCGGTGTTGGATGAAAAATTTGCGCAACGCGTGAAAAGTGTGGAGGCGATTATCAAAGCCGAAGTGAATGTAAAGGAGATTCAGTACATAGATGATACCAGTGGCTTATTGGTGAAAAAGGTAAAGCCCAATTTTGCAAAATTAGGCAAGCAATATGGGTCAAAAATGAAAGAGGTTTCGGCAGTAATCAATTCTTTTACTAAAGAAGATATTCAAGCAATTGAGAAGAGTGGTAATTTAAATAAGGGCGGATTTGATTTGGTGTTGGAAGATTTGTTGATCTCATCAGAAGATATTCCAGGTTGGTCAGTTGCTTCCGAAGGCGGCTTGACTGTTGCTTTGGACATTACGCTAACGGATGAATTGAAGCGTGAAGGTATTGCCCGTGATTTTGTTAATCGGGTGCAAAATCTCCGCAAGGAAATGGGCTTAGCTGTGCTTGATAAGATTTCAATTGAAGTTGAAAAGAATGGTGAAACGATTTCTTCTGCGTTGACAGAGCATAAAGAATATATCCGAACTGAAACGCAAGCGCTTAGTTTGGAGTTAAAGGAGAGCGTTAGCGACCCGAAAGAAGTGGATATGGACGAGTTTGTGCTAAAAGTTGCCATTCGAAAGAGCTAAGTGGCAAAACTAAAATTGCTAACTTTGCAATATGAATTTGGATGCGGAGAAATCGGAATTGATAAACTGGATTACTAAGTTGAAGGATTACAATTTGTTGGGCCAGATACTTTTATTAAAGAAGAAAAGTGAAGCCGAAAAAAAAGTACCCAGAAAGTTTGGGGAGGGTAAACATATTTTCAGTTATATAGCAGACGATTTTAATGAGCCGGTAGACGACTTTAAGGATTACATGTAATGGTATATCTGATAGATACGCATATCTTTATTTGGCATGCACGGGGTGTTAAAAGATTGTCTCCAAATTTTACGGAAACAATAAATTCGCCTGACAATAGAATTATTATCAGCACAGCAAGTTTGTGGGAAATTGCAATCAAAGTTCGGTTAGGTAAACTTGAGCTTGATGTTTCATTTGAAGAAATGAATGACTACTTAAAAGGTTTGAATATTGAACAATTGGGTTTTGAGGCTTCAGATCTTCAACAACTTATCCATTTTCCCTTTCATCACCGCGATCCATTTGATCGACTAATTATTTTTCAGGCAATTAATAATAATTTCGTGCTGATGCCCGATGATCCAAAATTTAAACTCTACTCTGTTCAATTGCTCCAACCATAATGAATTACAAAAAATATTTTTTGATTGCGTTGGCAATAATCGTGATTGACCAAACGAGTAAGCTTCTTGTTTACAACTATATGTACATCCACCAAGAGGTAAATGTTTTGGGCTCCTGGTTTCGTCTGCACTACCTATTAAATCCCGGAATGGCCTTTGGCATCCGCTGGGAAAGTGAATTTGGAAAGCTTGCACTTACTACGTTCCGCATTTTTGCTATGGCAGGTATTACCTATTACATGATTAAGATGATTGCCAAGCGAGCACACAATGGATTTTTGATTTGCCTTGCTCTTATTTTAGGTGGTGCTATCGGAAATGTTATTGATAGTATTTTTTATGGCGTGTTTTTAAATAATGCTCCTATAGAATCGCCATCTCCTTGGTTCCACGGTCAGGTGATTGATATGCTTTACTTCCCGCTGTTTGATTTTTATTGGCCCGAGTGGGTGCCAATGAAAGGTGGTCAATACTTTGAATTTTTTAGTCCGGTATTTAACATTGCCGACTCCTCTATATTTATTGGTGTGGCAGTGATTCTGTTTTCTCAAAAACGATTTTTCATCGAAGAGTTGAAAGATGAGGAATCAAATCCGTCTCAAGATCAATCTGAAATTATAATGGTAACTACAACTGAAAGCGTGACGGTAATTACTGAAGAGCCTTTAGATACAGATTCAGAGAATACATCGCGCGTTGCGAGGGAGTAAATTTCCTTTTTACAATGTTTAGAATGGTATTTATGCCAGCGGGTTGCTATTGTCACCTGATACTACGATCTTTTGTCATCAATGAAGAAAGCATCAGCCAAACGAATCCCCAAAGAAATTCTCGATCTCATTCGTGAGCAATTAACACGCTCAGGTTTTCACGAGTCGGTGGGTACTGGTCGCTGGAGTTTTATCCATGGACTGCAGAAAGCAGTGAAAGATTTTATTAAGAATACGCAATCGCTCGACCCTCAATTATCACTTGCTTATCCACAAGGGCCTTCAGAAGATTTGTTGCGCAGGGCATTTAATTTGAAAAGCCCCCCGGGTGCGACTCAATCATTGCGAAATCTGCTTAGCCTTTTTGTAACGCAAAATCAGTTGGATTGGAATGGATTAATCAACGATCGATTTGCGTCAAAGTTTTCTAGTATGTTGGATGTTGATGCCGGTGATGTAGTTGAGCAAGATGCATTAAAGTCGATTGACCCAACTAATATGGAGTCATTCGCGAATAAAATTGCGAGTGTTCTTTTACAAAAACTTTCCGGAAGAGAAATGGATTTGATGAAAGAGCAGCTTGCAGATGAGAAGGCTATCCGCGCAGCGACAGAAGAGGTAGCAGGCTTGTATGTACCTTCAGTAAACGATCCTTCAAAACCTGAGTTTCCACCACGCCCATTTTATGAGCCCCGCTTTCCGGCATCCAATACTTACCGGGTAGAGGTGCCTGGGTTTACCAATGTTTGGTTAAAAGATGAAAGCACTAACCCAACAGGAACCCATAAGGCCCGCATGGCGTGGGAAGTTTTAATTAAAGCGAAGCAGTATAATATTAAGGAGGTATCCATTATCTCCTCAGGAAGTGCAGCCGCGGCCATTCAACATTTTTTCAATCTCTTTAAAGTAAATACAAAGTTGAAGGTATTGATGGATACTAAAATCAATGCAAGCATTAAGGAATCACTTCGACAAATGGGATGCGAGGTATATGAAACCGATTTAAGTAGGGAATCACTTTCAAGTAAAGAGATAAAAGAGCTCACCAATAATAAAGAAGGTATTGATATAACGTATCGCGAAATTCTAGATCGGTTTAACGATAATTACTACGACTGGCTTTCGTATGAAGTGTTGAACGAAAACCCGACATATTGCTTTGTTCCTTTTGGTACAGGTGATTTGTTTGTTAATATTTTAATTATTGCTGAAAGAGAATTTAATAACAGCATTTATAAGCACGATCCCCGCTTTCTGGGCGATGTTCAAAAAATTAACCGCTGTAATTTTATGGGTGCCACTACGCGTGATGCCAATTCGCGGATGGATAAATTGTTTTCGTATTATCTGCCTTCGCTTGACGATTATCAGTTTTATATAAACTCACTGATTCAAAATCAACGTATCGGTAATCTTTCGGGGATTCTTGATGTGGATGAGAATTTTATTGAAGAGGCGCTTGACATCGCTCACAAGCATTCTATCCGATGCGAACCCTCGGGTATTGCCGGGCTGGCTTTGTTGTTGCAAATGAAAGACGAACTGCCTGCTGATGAAAAGATTTTGATCATCAATACGGGGTCAACCATTTATCCCGGCAAGGGTAATTAGGCTAACCCGTGGTCTGTGACCTCACAGAACACAATGATTTAGTCTGTGAGGACACAGACTAAGGGGAAGGAACATTCAGAAATAAATTATTAAAATAAATTTAATGTTGATGAAAAGTTATAAATCGATTATCCTGATCTTATTTCTATTCTTTATAGGAGGTATTGAGATTGTGGTTGGACAAACTATCCAGGAAGTAAAGGATAAGATTGCTCAAATGGAATCAGCCTCAGAGGAACTCGTAAATGCGCAACTGAAGGGCTATAATAATAAGGATATTGAAAGGTTTTTAGATCCCTATAGTGATAGTGTGCGTATTGTTCAATATCCAAGCAGCTTAAGGTATAAAGGGAAATTAGTTATGAAAGAACGATATAAAAAACTATTCGATGCCAATCCAAAACTGCATTGTGAGATTGTTAATAGAATAATCTTTGGGAATAAGATTGTTGATCGTGAAAGGATAACTGGATTTGATAAATCTGGTGGGTTCCCAGATGATTGGGTAATGGATGCGCTAGTTATCTACACTATTAGTAATAATTCAATTACTGAGGTTTGCTTTGTTAATCAGTTGGACTGATTTAAACAAGATTAATTCAATTCTGTAAGCTAATCCCTAACCCCTAACCCGTGGTCCGTGCCCTCACAGAACACAATGATTTGGTAGGGATACAGACCAAGGGAAGGTAATTAGGCCAATACTTTTATTGGCAAAACTTCCACTTTTCCTTTCTGGAAATGTCCAATATGAATTTTCGAGGCCTTATTCAAATTGTTGGGATTTTGATCGCCATTATCATCATTCTGCTATTCTATCAGTTATAAAGAAGATTAAGCTCATGTCTTTTCTTGATTTCATAATCCGTGTTCTGTGTCCTCACAGAACACAATAAGTTTTGGTCTATAGGATACAGAACAAGGAAAGTAAAAGGCATGCGTTAGATTTTTTTGGGTTAATTTTACGGCATGGCGGAAACATTTATTATCTCACAATCAGCCGATAAAGCTTCAAAGTATCAAAGTCTTGTACCTCAAATTGAGTCGTTGATTTCTGGTGAACCGGATATGATCGCCAACCTTGCAAACATTGCCGCTGCCTTAAAACAAAGTATGAATTTTTTTTGGGTGGGATTTTACCTGGTGAAAAATAATGAGTTGGTGCTAGGACCTTTTCAAGGGCCAATTGCTTGTACTCGTATTGCTTTAGGTAAAGGAGTATGTGGCGCCAGTTGGAAGGAAAAGAAAGTTTTTATAGTTCCTAACGTGGACGAATTTCCGGGGCACATTGCTTGCAGCTCCGATTCAAAATCGGAAATAGTTTTGCCTGCTATTAAAAATGGTCAAGTAACCTTAGTGCTGGATGTAGATAGCGATAAGCTCAACGACTTTGATGAAACCGATGCCTTGTATTTAAAGCAGATCATGGTGATGATCGAGCGGTTTCAATAATTTTGCTTTCTATGCCAACGCCAGATTTTTATCAGCAACGTGCTGCCCGGTTTAAACAACAACACGATCAGGTTGAAAGTACCATCAAACAATACGCCTGGAGTAGGGTAGTGCTTGTTATTCTCATAGGGTTGTTAGGTTATGTGGGATTTTCAAACCCGCTTTTCTTTTGGCCGCTGCCATTGATATTAGTGGTGTTCATTTTTCTCATTAAAAGACAGACCGTATTAGAAGAGAAAAAGAAATTGCTTTTCTTTTATGAAAAACTAAATCGGGAAGAGGCAGAAGGATTGCTTTTTAAATCAACAGGGTTTTCGGAGGGTAGTTCTTTTTTAGATCCGCATCACGCGTATGCGCACGACCTTGATTTATTTGGAATGGATTCGTTGTTCCAATATTTAAATCGATGTGGGACAGAACTTGGTGAAGCCCGACTTGCGCGCGACTTAAAAAAATTAAACTATTCTGTTGAGGAATTAAAAGGACGACAGGAAGCGATTCGTGAGCTGGGCACACACCTCGAATTCAGACAACATATTTGGACACTCGGCAAACAAATTCGGGAATATACGTTTGATCAAACTCAATTACTGAATTGGCTTTCGGAAAAACCATTCATACTAGGTAAGTCTGTCTTTACAATTTTACGATGGGGTTTGCCCGTGGTGACTTTATCGATGCTTGCATGGGTAGTTTATGACATCAGCCGTTTTCCGGCACTGATCGTAATGATGATGATGCAAATCGCCATTGCTGGAATGCAAGCAAAGCAAATCGGAGACCTTCAACGCAAGTTGAGTAAAGGCAAAGAAGCGCTGAGCAACTATTCTTTAATTTTTGAGCAACTCGCTAAACAAAAGTTCGAATCCAATTTAATGAAACACCACCACCAAATGGCAGTTCATGCATATGAAAAGGTTGATGAGTTTTCAAAACTTGTAAATGCATTAGAGTCGCGGATGAATCCAATTGCTATGATGTTTGGTAACGGATTATTTCTCTATGATTTTCATGCCGTGAGTCGCGTTGAAAAATGGCGTGAACAATATGGTGCTGAACTTCCACTCTGGCTTGAGTCATTGGCAGAGTGGGATGCACTCTTGTCGCCAGCCACGTTGCATTACAATTATCCCAACTATGCATTTGCTGAATTTAATAGTGTAAATAACATCTCAGGTAAAAGTGTAGGTCATCCACTTATTTCAAATAAGGAGCGCGTTGCCAATGATTTTAATCTTGGCAATCCGGCAACAGTGATGTTGATTACAGGCGCGAACATGGCGGGTAAGAGTACCTTCCTTCGCACACTGGGAGTAAATTATGTATTGGGCGGCTTAGGTTCTCCGGTTTGCGCAACTGAATGGTCAATGCCTTTGATTGAATTGCGCTCGGGTATGCGCACAGCTGATTCCCTACAAGATCATCAATCCTATTTCTATGCTGAATTGTATCGCTTGCAATCCATCATGCAAGACCTCCGTTTGGATAAACCTACGTTTATTCTGCTCGATGAAATCTTAAAAGGCACAAACTCTACTGACAAGCAAGCAGGCTCGCGCGAGTTGATAAAGCAGTTAAAAGATTTAAAAGCATTGGTTGTTCTTGCAACCCACGATATTGCTTTAGGTGATTTGGAATCACAATATCCAAATCAAGTAATCAATGCATGCTTTGAAGGAAATATTGAAAACGATCAATTAACATTCGATTACACCCTTCATAAAGGTGTGGCTCAAAAGGCAAACGCTACTTTTCTAATGCAAAAGATGGGCATCATCCCTGGCAAAGGTTAATTTGTTTACTCAATTTGATTCTTTTCCGTTCGTTGTAAAGTGCTAACTTTAATCAACAAATCCCCAAACTATGAAAACTCCCATCAGCAGAAGAGATTGGTTTAAGTCAACGCTCGCGCTTACTGCCGGCATGACCATTACCCCAGCATTAGTAAACACATTAATGGCTGGCCCGGTAAGCGAAGCGGAGCGGGCTTACTTTACAGGAAAGAAAATAGCGGGTGCGAAGGTGCGGTTGAATTCAAATGAAAATCCGTACGGTCCATCTGAGAAAGCTAAGAAGGCAGTTATTCAAAGTTTGATGCAAGGAAATCGGTATGCATTTCAGGAGATGGGAGATCTTCAGAAAATTATTGCCGATAAAGAAGGGGTTGATCCATCGTATATTTTATTAGGTGCAGGTTCTGGTGAGTTACTTTGTCAAACTGGTATTGCGTACGGACTTGAAGGTGGCCGTGTGCTTTCAGCGTATCCTACATTTCCCTTGCTGATGAATTATGCTGAGCAGATGAATGCAAAATGGGATCGAGTCGATTTAAATGAGAATCTTGAATTTGATTATGCAAAATTATTGTCAGCCATAAAGAGCGATACCCGATTAGTTTTTTCTTGTAACCCAAATAATCCTACCGGCTCGATGGTTGATTATGATACGGTAAAATCTTTTTGCGAAGAGGCCTCTAAGAAAACATTGGTGTATGCCGATGAAGCTTACATTGAATTTCTGGAACCGGCTAATCAAAAGTCGATGGTGGAGTTGGTGCAGCGCGTGCCGAATCTGATTGTATCAAAAACATTTTCTAAAATTTATGGATTAGCCGGATTGCGCATTGGGTATGTTGTCGGTCATCCCGATGTGCTTAAAAAAGTATCTAAGTATGGCGACACAATATCGCCTAGTCAAACAGCCATAGCAGCGGCAAAAGCCAGCATAGGCGATGAAGACTTTGTGAAAATGACGCGTGAGAAGAATACCATTGCACGAACGGTGTTAACCGATTATTTAACTAAAAGGAAAATCTTCCATAGTAAATCAGTTACCAACGTGCTACTCTTTCCGGCACCTATGGATGGCAAAACAATTTTATCGAAGCTTGAAGACAAAGGATATTTAATCCGCGTGTGGGATTACCAAAACAAAGAATGGTGTCGCGTAAGCATTGGCACAGTAGATGAAATGAAAGGCTTTGTAAAAGCGTTTGATGAGGTTGTAGCCTAATCTTATTTTTTTTGCTTTTATAATTTTAGATCCCTTTTACTTATGAAAAGTCTTTGGATGAATTGACATTCATAACCGAATTTCTATTTCATTATCACTGCCCTTCGGCAAAATTGATTCGTTTAAAACAACTAATGGACCTCATTCATTCAACAGAGCAAGAAGAAAGAGAATATCTGGATCTGATTCTACAGCGATT
>Ga0163148_10001161_pt1 | contig 34853 bp, 37 predicted proteins | sample OliLakLV19MP7P2_FD_148606 | JGI IMG/M metagenome (GOLD analysis project Ga0163148, IMG submission 148606) | Freshwater microbial mat bacterial communities from Lake Vanda, McMurdo Dry Valleys, Antarctica- Oligotrophic Lake LV.19.MP7.P2 | ecosystem: Environmental > Aquatic > Freshwater > Lake >... | reverse complement strand
AGCCCCTACCTAGTATCCTCCATCACCCCCAACACAACATTCTCCACTCCCGAGAACTCGCGTTCGACGAATACTACGATCTCTGGCAACGCAAGAATTGAAAGGATCATTCCGATCCCAATCGTTAACGGAAAGCTGATAATGAAGATATTCACCGAGGGAACCGCGCGAGAGATCATCCCCATCACAAACTGCGTTAATAACAGCGCAACAACCACAGGAGCCGAGATCATCGTTGCCGCACTAAAGATCTCCGCGCTGCGATCCATAATGATCGCTAGGGTGCTGGGGCCAAAAGCAAAAGAACCTGGCATGAACGTTGAGTTGAGACCCGCAACAGCCTGTAGAACAACATGGTGTCCATCCATAATCAGAAAGAGAACTACGGTCAGATCTCCCATTAGTCGGGCCAGGTCTGGAACAACTGCCCCTGTTGTGGGATCCAATAGTTGATTCGCTCCTAGCCCCATCGTTGAGCTTGCGATCTGCGCACCAGTCTGAACTCCGATCACTATCAGCTGTGGAATCACACCAATTATTGTACCCAACAGGAACTCTGAGGTAATCCCCATCGCAACCTGAATCCAGTCAGTGGGAACTGGACAGAATGGTCCATGACTCAATGATACGACCATAAAGATTAGCGCTGCGGGAACGCGGATAATAACTCCCCGCTCACCACCACCTATTCCTGGAACCATTGCTAGAAAGGCCGTATAGCGCACAAAAACTAGCAGTCCTGAGTAGACTACATCGAGGTTATTCAGTAGATAGTGCGGAATCTGCAGAAAGTCCACGAAACTCCCCTATTGCTTGCTACTGAGTTACGGATGGAATGTGTGAAATGGTCCAGGTCGTAAACCATGCCAAGCGATTGATCATAAAGTGACCAAATGCTGCCAGACTGAAAACTACGGCAACTATCTTTGGAATAAATGCCAAGGCACCATCGTTAATCTGTGTTGCTGCCTGAAAAATACTGACTGCTAATCCAGCGGCAAGCCCCATTAGTAGCATCGGCGCTGAGACTAATACCGAAGTCTCAAGTCCAACCTGCGCAAGGTGTAGGAAGTCATCGAGACTCATAGGAACCTCAGTTTAGTATTTAAGTTATATGATAGGTCTGCACTAGAGACGCAATGATTAGATGCCACCCATCTACAATCACGAACAACATCAGTTTAAGTGGTAACGAGATCACCACAGGTGGCAGGGTGATCATGCTCATTGAGGTCAACACCGAGGAGACCACCATATCGAGCACCAGAAATGGCAGGGCGATCAGAAATCCGATCTGGAATGCTGTATTGAGTTCACTGAGCACAAATGCTGGAACAGCAACGTTGAACGGAACATCCGCAATATCATCGGGCGCTTCGGATCGTGTGATCTCCAGAAACAACGCTAGATCTTTCTCGCGTGCATTCTTCACTAGAAAGTTCTTCAATGGTGCTGCAACCTTCTCGATCGCCTCTTGCTCGCTCATCTGACCATCCAACATCGGTTGGATGCCTTCAGTATACATCTCGTTAAATATCGGTCCCATTACTGCAAAGGTTAGGAATAGCGCCAAACCGGTGATCACCATATTTGGCGGCATCGATTGCGTTCCGAGGGCCGTTCTGGTCATACCCAGAACCACCGCAATCCGCGTAAAGCAGGTCATCGTTAAAATTGCTGCCGGTGCAAATGATAGCGCCGATAACATCAAGACAATCTTAAGTGCAGATGCTATCGAGCCATCAGAACTCAACTGAGAATTTCCTATCGCAATGGAGAGATCGGGGAACTGTGGATCCGCAGCCAAGGCCGGAGCTGGCGATGCCATGCACGCCATGGCTATTGCAGCGCATACTAGAAGCGCACCATTAGCACCCATAGTGCGCGTCAATTTGTGCTTCATGAGACACCACCTAAACTGTGGTTGTCATTGTTCTCTAGCAGCTCGTGCTGTTCACTACTAAGCATAAAATCTCGGTTGTGCAGCGCTAACATCTGGGCCCCTTCACTTCCTAGCGATACCAGGACCTCGCGTCCATCAATCTCAACCAAGGCAAGTGATGCGCGATTACTTATCGCCAGCCGCTCGACGATCTTCATTCGTCGCCCTGATGGTGAAGCAACAAAACGCTTAGGTGCAAAACGCCTGAAGGCCCAGCTCCCGATTAGGAATATACCGACACAAAAAGCCAATCCTTGAAGCATCTTTACAAGCGGACTCGATTCTTCAGAATCCGGAGGTGGTGCTATACTTGAACGCGGATCAGCTTGACGCAAAGCACTCTGCGCATTATTGGCGGAGAGTAGCTCTCTAGTTCGCGCCAGCTTGTTAGCGGTTCGCTGAGCATCATTTAATACCGCGGGTGTTTCACTCTGCCCATGCGCGGGGATTGAGATCGTTACGCAGTAAATTACAAGCGCTGCTACTGCAGCGAGGGTCTTCCATCGAGGTAGGTGATTAGTGGGACTTTTCACTGTTATACAAAGCTCTGAACACGCTCTTCGGGCGAGATGATCTCTGTGACCCGCAAGCCGAACTTCTCGTTAATGATTACTGCTTCACCACGGGCTACGTGCTTACCATTCACATAGACGTCCAACGGCTCGCCGGCCATCTTCTCGAGCTCAATGACCGAGCCCTGTCCCAACTGCAACAGATCCTGAATCGTCATTCGAGCACGTCCAACCTCCACAGTGACGTAGAGGCTTACATCGAGAATGAACTCAATCGTCCGATTCGGCGCCCCAGATTTTCCGGGAGAGGTTGCCTCAGCAATGACAGCCGCTGCATTCGCAACTTTAGCCAACTCTGTTTCTACAATTGCCTGATCATCATCCGCCATTTTTCAGCAACTCCTCACGGTTTCGGTAGTTGATCATGTCACGCTTCGGAATCGAGCGCGTAATTCGCGCCGCTCGATTTCCTCGAAAACTCCCAACATACGAGTAGTACTTTGGCACGCCTTCCAGCATCACCAAGGCCTCATCCGTTGGATTGCTATCCAGCGTTATCGTGTCCCCTACATTCAATCCTAAAAATTCCTTCGCCTTTATCGTGCCGGTTGCGAGCTGTACGCTCAGGTTCGACACCGTCTGCTTAATATTCACCTCCATGCGGCGCATCACGCCGCTGTCTACTTCAAGTCGTGTGCTTTGAAAACCGGTCGCTAGTTTGCCACGTAACGGTTCAATCGTAGAGTACGGGGTGCAAAGCGTTAGGGTCGTGCTTTCCTGCTCAAGCTCGACCTCGATTGTAACAATGATCACCACATCAGTTGGTGGAACGATCGCAATCGCCAACGGATTGAACTCAGAGCGAACATAAACGAAATCAACTGGATGAATCGGTGCCCAGGCATCCTTTAGGACATCTAGTGCCATCATCACCACTTTACCGATCAGCCTTGTTTCAATCGGCGTATACTCGCGGCCTTCAATCTTTACCCGTCCCTGACCACTGCCACCAAACAAGCTGTCTACAATCCCAAAAACTAACGGGGACGATACGACCATCAGCGCATAGCCCGAGAGTGGTGGCATACGAAAGATATGTAGCGAGGATGGTAGTGGTAACTTCTTCATGAAGAGACCAAACTTGATCATCTCAATTCCACCGACGTTGGCGAAACAGGTGCGTCCTAGAAACTTCGCGATCGATGTACGAAACTGACGCGCGAATCGGTCGTGGATGAGTTCCATGGTCGGCATTCGACCGCGGATAATCCGTTCCTGATTGGCGATATCGAACTTCTTTGCGTTTGTGGCGTCGTTAGCCTTTACAGAATCAGGCTCCACATCGCCCTCTGAGAGGCCACGCAACAGCGAGTTAATTTCATCCTGGGTTAATACTTGATTCATACTAAAACCTACTGAATCACAAACTGAGTGAAATAAACTCGCTTGATCTCCTCGCGACGCAGAACCTCGTTGACCATCTGCTTAACATCGTTCTTGAGATTATCGCGGCCCTTCTGCGAGGAGAGATCCTCCGGTGAGCGTGTAGCCAGCAGTGCAATGATGCCGTCACGCACTGGGACTAAACGGGTGTAGAACCTGCGTGGAATATCACGCTCAACAAACTCAAGCTGGATCTGCACGCGAATATATCGATTGCCTGAGAGGTTCACTACAAAGGTATCAAGTGGAAAGATCGCTCCAATGGCCTCCTCACCCTCCTCCAGCGCCTCCTCATCGTCTTCCCCCTCTGCAGTCAGGGATTCCTCTTCGCCATCCTCTGTTGCGGCGTCGGCATCGAGTTGCTCATTCCCAGGAGGTGGTGACTTCATAGTGAGAAATGCTACCGGGACCCCGATCGCGATCAACAACACCACTACTCCAACTACGATGAAGATGATCTTCTTGCTCGATTTTGGTGCGGGAGTGGCAGCGGCGGCATCCTTGCCGTCCTCGCCATCGTCGTCCTTCTTTTTTGCATCTTCCGCCATTGATCAGACCTTCCTAAATGTCACTCGGGCTTCAATTCCAATCTGCGGGGGTAGTTGCAACCGCTCACAGTATGGTCCAAGCACTACGATCTCAGATGCTAAAGCCCCAAAACCGGCGTCATTTATCTGACGCGCTAAACTTTCCGCTCGTTGCTGTGCCTGCTGCCAACTACTTTGTTGAACACCGCTCACACAGACCTCAATTCTTTTAGTCATGCCCGCCGATGGACCGATATTGTTCAACCCATCCAATTGCTTAAGAACCTCCGGAGATACCTGATTCAGCTCGGTGAAATCAGTCCTCCTTAGCTCCAGGACAGTTTCGAGTTCAGCCGTCAAACCTCTCCACGCCGTTCCCCGCAGTGTTAGGTTTGCAAACTGAGTGCCACCAGTAGGTTGCTCAATCGGACCATCGATTAGAACCTGTTTACTACTTTCAACTGCTCGTTCTGATTGATTATTTTTGGACATGTCGGGCGGGTTGTTAGATGTCTGGGAGATTATTGCGATGAAAAAGCAGAGTAACAGCGTCAAAAGATCGCCAAATGTAACAAACCAGCGCGCCTTAGGAGCCGGTTCTAACTGGAGCTCTCTATGAGGCATCTTCGCCTCCGGGTCGATAACGTACTAAGACTGTAGCGCGAGAATTAGGAGCCTGTTTGGCGATCACAAGTGCTGAATCCGGTCCGACTCCGATCTGATCAAGAGATTCTGATAGCCGGGCAGCTCGTAAGGTCGCCTGATCTAGTTGTGCACTTTCAATCGTTACCTCGATCTTCAGATCGTTGTTTATAACTGGCGCGGCGATCGCCGAAACCTGACTGATATTCAGTGAATCGTCGACTCCGAAGAGGTCGATTAGTTTCAGCTCCCCTATCGCCTCTGGGATAGATGGGGGCAGCGGGGAGGCAACAGCTTCTACTTCGGAAATGACTACTGGCTTTGGGGCCTGCAAAGCGATCTTAGTATGAAATGATCCAACGATCGCAGCCAGTAGAATGATAATTACCGATGTATACTGCAACGCAAAGGACTGCTCGCGATTCGACAGCGATTGACCGATGAGCGCACTTCCGATTGGGGTTGCACTCACACGCCAACCTCACGCGCTAGATTATCTGTCGATCGGGCCATTCCTGGCTGAAAACTCTGTAGCCGTTGCTCCAACATTACAACACTCTCCTGGCGCGCAAGGCTGACAGTTCCTTCGATCGTAACTGATTTAAGCGCCGACTCCTCTTTGTGGCGCTGACGTAACTTTCCAGCAATTGGCAAGAACACCATATTTGCCAAGATCGCCCCGTAGAATGTGGTGATCAACGCAACCGCCATCGCCGGACCAACGGTCGATGGATCATTCAGTGCGCCAAGCATCTGAATCAAGCCGATTAAAGTTCCGATTAGCCCCAGAGCCGGAGCATAGGTGCCCATTGTCTCAAAAACTCGTACAGACCGCTCGGCGCGTTCCTGTGCAGTGAGCATCTCGGTGTGCAGAATATGGCGAATCTCCTCCGATGGCTGGCCGTCAACGGCGAGCTCAAGTCCGAGACGAAAGAACGGATCCCGAGTGCGTTGGGAGGCCTGCTCAAGGACTAAAGTTCCGTCACGTCGCACAGCCCGCGAAAGCTTAACCAGGTCTCGGGTACGCGCGCTGCTGCGGTCGGGGCTTGCCCGAATGACACCCAATAGCGAAGACCAGGCTTGGCAGATATCCCCCCAAGAGCAGTGCGCCAACGTTGCGCCGAACGTTCCCCCAACAACGATAAGTATACTGCTTAGATCAAAGAATTGAGCGACCTTGCCACTGCTGAGGACTCCCAGGGTTACAAGAGCTAGAGATACTGCGAGACCCCCAACGATACTCCAGTCCAGCTCACGACTCTGGAGCGAACTGACCGATCGAGCCTTTGAACCAAACATCCTTTGCGCAAGCAACGACATACTCTTGACCCCCATTTAGATAGATCTATGCGAACTATACGGGGCAAGTGGTGTGCCAGTAGTTTTTAGAGTAAATAGATGAACAAATTCGATTGACTCCTAACCGTATAGTGTCAAAATTTCGACACTATTAGTTTTCGTACACACTATGAATGACGCCTGGGTCCACACACTAAACCCCTTCGCTATCCAGTTCTTCGACGGAATGGGTATCCGTTGGTATGGCCTGGCATATCTTGCAGGATTTCTGTTCGGCTACTTAATCATCGTTCATCGGGTGAAAAGTGGCCGTTCACCGCTAACCGTTCAGCAAGCCAGTGATTTTGTTTTCCAAGTAGCTCTGGGAACAATTATCGGCGGGCGGCTTGGATATGTGATCTTCTATAATCCAGCGCTCTTAACAAGCTTTACATCCGGATTCCCTTTTTGGGGAGTACTTGCAATTAACGAGGGCGGCATGGCGAGCCATGGTGGAATTATCGGGATAGTTGCTGCGTGTTGGCTATACTCACGCCGCACGGGAATCTCGTTTCCTCATTTGATGGATATCACAACCCTTGGCGGGTCAGTTGGTATCTTTTTTGGACGCATAGCCAATTTTATAAATGGTGAGTTAGTTGGCCGACCCGTAGAAGGGTCATTGGCTTGGGCCGTTAAGTTCCCTCAAGATATTACAAGCTGGCCTACTCAAGAGCCCTCACGAATCGCTGATCTGGCAGCTGCGGTTCAGCCCCTTGGGGTGCAGGCTGCACAGTGGCAGGAATGGTCGAATGCTATGTTTGTAAATCGCAGCGCCTGGGATGCTGTAAATTCCATGCTTATTAAGATCGTTGAGGCCGTGCAGCACGGCAATGTTGCTGTTACTGAGGCCCTGGCGCCTTATCTCACGGCCCGCCATCCATCGCAGCTTTATGAGGCTCTTTTAGAGGGCGCGCTACTATTCACTATACTAATGATCGCCTGGCGCAAGCCGCGCCATGACGGAGTGATTACCGGAATTTTTCTGACATGTTATGCGATCGTAAGAATTATCGGAGAACAGTATCGTATGCCCGATGCACAGCTCGGGTTCCAGCTACTCGGCCTTACCCGCGGACAGTGGCTGAGTTTTGTGATGCTAGTTCCGGGATTGTTTGCTTGGCGCTATTTTTTGCGGCGTGGTGAGGAGCATTAGATAGCTCGCTGAATCATGATATTTGCAAGGTGTTTCAAGTACCGGGGCGAGTACTAAAAACCTGATAAGCGACAATCCCCGATAACACCAGTGCTATTCCTAGATACTGAGCTGGCTGCAGCACTTCATGAAGCAGTACGACTGAAAAGATCGCAGTGAAGATCGGCTCCAATTTGGTGACTAAGCTGTAACTAAATGCCCCAAGCTTTGCGATTCCATAGAACATGAGGAGTGTTCCAGCCGAGAGTGATACAGCGCACAGTGTTAAGAAGCCCCATCCCGCTCCACTGGCGGGAGGAACGGCCGCATCCCAAAGTAGTAGTAAGAGCTGGAACAATGCGGCCGCCGAAAAGATCCACGCGCCAACCTGGGCAGGATTAAAAACTGCCACCTGCTTGCCAAAAATGTACATGCGACTTGTTGTTGCAACGGCAGCAGCAAAAGCAAGAAGAACACCGATCAGTGAAACATCAGCGGAACTGCTCCACAGATCTACTACTAAAGTTATTCCGACTAGTGACACTGCCGCAGTTGTAACAGCTAGCAGAGTCAACTTGGCCTCTCCCATGTAGGCCATAAAAAACAACAACATCAACGTATAGGTGAATATTATGGTGATGGTGACCGGGCCAGGAATGAACATCAGTGAGAAGATAATTCCGCAGATCGAGAGTGCTTGAAACAATCCACCACTAATAATCCAACGCAGATCTCTGGCCGCCGGAAGCAACGGAATGCCGCGCACGAGACAAAATCCGACTTGCGAAAGTGCGCGAGCGAACGTGGTTACAATTACTACAAAGACGGCATTGCCCCCGTCTGCGTACACCGCACGCGCTGCTGGTGGATAGAGACCGTAGACAATCGAGGCCAGCACGGCGATGACAAGGCCGACTTTGTGATCTGGGTTCATAGGAGCAGAGTTTGAGCTGAATGGGGCTGTAAATCTAGCCGAAGACCTATCTTTTCAAAAATTCTAACTGTCTGTAGGGATTCGCCAATTTTTGAGCGAAAGAAGTGAGTATCTAGATGTGTGTGTGTGTTTAAGTAAGAAAAATAACAGCGATGAACACAGTGGAGAATTCAGATTGTGGTGACATTGCCTGCTAAAGTTGATTTTTGCTGTTGCACGTTTGTTGCCCTCTGGCAGAGTCTCATGTTCGCATGGGAGGCAAAAGCAAAAAAACGATCCCGGCGAAGTGGTCCAAATAAAGTGTTTAGGTAACCGTTCACATAGGTACGTAAATTTGCCAGCCACCAAACTAGTTTCTATTGCCCCTATTAAGGGGCTAATTTGCGCAGCAAATTGTGGGCGGGGCTTTCGTGCGGAGCACTTTAAGCCCCAATCGCTGACGCGAGCCAGCGAGCGTCTGTCCTCTAATCCATAACCGTTCAGAAAAAAGATCATCCCCGATCAGGGGATGTCAAGAAAGGAACCGGATTTGCGATACTTTCTACACATCGCAACCTATTGAAATGCCATTAAATTTTACCCCCCGTGAACGGTTACACGGTTACTGCAAACCGCTATAGATTCGCGAAAGCAAATCAAAACAACAACCTATAGCGTTTAATATCAAAAGTCTTGCCAATTTTATTGGCACCGACTTTTGATAATCGCTATAGCTTCGAGGCTATGGATAAGGACTAAAAACCCCCGATAGGGCGTTAGCGTAAAACTTCCAACCCATTGGTATGCTTTAGGAAAAAGAATTTACCACCGAGCACACCGAGCCCACAGAGAAAAGCGAAAAGGGCCAATAAAATCAGCCTTGCTCTGTGGGCTCGGTGTTCTCGGTGTTCTCGGTGGTAAAATAATTCTTACGCCCTAGTATTTGCTAAAAATAGGGCTGACTAGTTACAAATTAGCAAAAACTCTTGGTGACCAGTTACTATTAAGGAACTAAGCTCGCACTCCTCTCTAATTACCTAAACATCCACCACAAGATCCCCCCAAGTACTATCACTACTGGGGCAATAGTTCCGAGAAATACCATTATCAACCCCACTAGGCGCTGCTTCTGGGTGGTGGGTACTCTGGTTGCCTCGGGGGCTGCGGTCGATTCCGGTGCTGCTTTGGAGGGCGGCGTGCTAACAAACGGGTCGCTATCTATCCCCTTACCGGACGCTAGGTGCTGATCATAAGCCGCCCGACGTTGCGGATCGATCAATGTGTCATAGGCATCAGTTAACATTCTGAATATCTCTAGATCACGCTCCGTCAGCGGAGTTTGAATAATGTCATCAAAATGATTCGAGTCTGGGTGATAGATCTTGGCAAACTCTCGATATGAGCGTTTGATCTCGTCACTCTGGGCGTCTGGTGCTACACGTAGTAACTCGTAGTATGTTTTGCCTTCGTGTCCGGTAAGCATTTGTATATTGTGGCGGAGCGGATGTAGCCTCGCAAGCCGCTGCTTGGATGAATTAGGGTTTATAAATGACAACCATCAAGGAAATGACCGATTGTGTAGTTGAATTTCGTGATCAACGAGACTGGGCTCAGTTTCACACCCCGAAGGATCTTGCAACATCACTAACCCTTGAGGCTGCTGAAGTTGCCGAACACTTCCTTTGGAAGAATCCCGAGGAGGTTGCCGATCACGTTGCTAGTAGCAATGAAGAGCTAGGCGATGAGTTAGCCGATGTGCTGATGTGTGTGTTGCTAATGAGCGACACCTTTAAGATCGATCTTGAGGCTGCGTTTGTGCGCAAACTTGAGAAAAATCGTGTCAAATATCCGCTGGAGAGGGCCCGCGGGACGCATAAAAAGTATACTCAGATCTGAGCAGAGCTAAATTACTATCCCCCCAACAATGCCGCTCCAAAAACTCCAGCACTATCTCCTAGTTTATTGGGGACTATTACGGTTTCGAAGCGATCATTAAACAGGTTCATACGTACCTTTTCGAAGCCTGCACTATAGAGTTCCGTGACGTTACTAACTCCGCCACCTAGGACTATTACATCTGGGTCCAAGATATTGATAATGGTTGAAAGCGCCTCACCATAATACTTGAGCAATCGCTCAATCGTTGCACTCGCATGCTCATCACTACCTGCGCGGCTGCGCTGGGCGATCTCTGGAAGCAATCTTGGCGTTCCAGATCGCTGCAAATAAAATTTTTCTAGCTCTGGTCCGGATATATAGCGCTCGATGCATCCACGTTTTCCGCACTTGCAAAGTATCCCATCAGTGACCAGTATGTTGTGGCCCCACTCCCCAGCAATTCCGTGGCATCCGTTGTGAACTCGATCATCAATAACGATCCCACCACCAACTCCTGTGCCCATTATTACACCGAAACATACTCCGCCATTGGCCAAAACCTCACGACCAGCACCAAACTTCGCTTCCGCCAAGGCAAAGCAGTTGGCGTCGTTTGCCAAGCGTACTTCGCAGGCCAGCGCACGCTCTAGATCTTGGCGCAGTGGGTGGCCGTTCAGACAGTTAGTGTTGCTATTCTTTAGTACTCGAGTCTTGGGATCTAAGATCCCAGAGGTGCCAACACCAATACACTGCGGCTTGTCGCCGACAGCAGCTTGCATCTGGAGAACTAGAACCTGAAACTGCTCAATAATATGTTGGTATCCAGCGGCAGCTTCAGTCGCAACCCGCAGCCGAGCCAGTGGCTTGCTCGGCGAATTGGAATCGACCACAACGCCTTCGAGCTTAGTGCCACCGAGATCAATACCCCAGAGCAGACTCACCGCTACTCCTCAATCTTGCGGCCGATAGGTAGTGCTGTACTTTGCTGAGCCAAGACCCGCGCGCCTACAGCTTGCTCCATCGTTAGCCCGAGTCTTTTGCGAGTAACAACAGCTAAATCTGATTCAGCCTTGTCGGCTACGCCGTCTGCACCAATTACCAGCCACATTAATCGCAACAGCTCTATCTTATGATCGGCGCCAAAATGCTTGTTAACCAAGGTAAAATAATCTTCGACCTTTTTACTGTTTACGCGGAGGTATTCGGAGATCTCGACAAGCTCACCGATTTCTACGTCAGTCAGGTCAAACTCGCTGTTCATCACCCGCACGATCTCGGTTAGCTCGGAGGCCTCAAAATCATTATCAGCATGCGCAAGCTCGCACAGTATCGCCACGGTAGCCACCTGCAGATCGCGCGCTGAGATCTCGCCTTCGATGCTTTGATGATCGTCTTGAAAGTCTTTGAGTGTTCGAAACATTGGGGTACCCTCGAATGAGTATTAATATAAAAGTTTCGTAACTAGTCAGTAAGCAAAACAGAATCAGTAAGCAACAACCACCCCTCAGGGGTCGATTTGCGGAGCAAATCGGGGGTGACAACAAGTAACTGGTCACAAAAAAGCCTGCCCCGATCAGGGGCTGACAAGAAAGGATCCCAGGTAAGCGAAGTATGGAATACCATTACAAAATGTGTGAAATAGTAAAACTAGCAAAAACTCTTGGTGACCAGTTACAAAGTTTCGAGCGATAATATCGCTTCTGCAAGCTCTGTAGGTGGGGATTGTACCATGCCGCTGGCCCTATTGCGAACATCAAATGTCGGGGGGTTTAGGGCGCAAGAATTGTTTTCACCAGTAGAGTAACCACGGACGCAGCCCAATTGCTGCGCCCGTAGTCCTCGTCGAACCGTACGAGCAGATTTCCCACATACGGCTCTCATATGAAGTTCGTTGCAAGCCCACGCGAGTATCCCTCATATAGCAACCAGTCCAAGTTGTTGGAGATGTTTGTAATATGTGGTGTCCTTCGGGGGATGGTAGCCCCGTTGGCTTCGACGTCTTAGGTGGGTTATGAGTCGGCATCGGGTGTAATGGTTCAGGTCGCGAAATTCGCGCCGGGGATATCCCTTTGCAAAATAGCGCGACCATGAGCCAAGAAATGTACTGACTTCTTGTATCATTTCTGGTATCGGTATGAAGCACCGTGATGATGAGGTTAGAGTCTTAATGCGATTGCGTGCTCTCTGGACCGATTTCTTTGATGGAAATAGATTCAGATACTTACGCTGCCTTCCTTTTAGGTCATCTTCATATCTGAAGGTGTACCCAAGAAAATCGAGTCTCTCTTCGCCATCTAGTATCTCATCTAGTATCTTCCGTACCGATGTTTTCTCTCTATTGATACGCAATCCCATACGATTTTCGATGAATTCCTCTACAGGGTCGAGAATTCGTCGTGTCATGTGCGTCGTGTCATGTGCCGTGCGAGTATCACGAAGTCATCAGCATACCGGACGAGCTTTGCATTGCAGGTTCGTGCCGGTCCGTTAGCTCCGTGGAACATTCGATCAAAGTAGTGCAGAAAGAGATTAGCCAGTAATGGCGATATTACCCCACCTTGTGGCGTGCCCGTTGTGGGTCGCTCATATTTTGGGGGACCGCCTTTGGTTTCCTCTTTAACCACTACATCGAGCCACATCCTGATCAGATGTAGCACCGATCGATCGACTATCCGCCGCTCCACACATGCCATCAGTTTATCATGCGGTATCGTATCAAAATACGCCTGTAGGTCGGCGTCATACACTTCGTTGCGTCCTTCTTTGATGTATCTATTGATCTCGTCGAGCGCATCATGTGCTGATCGCCCAGGTCGAAATCCATGTGAGCAATCGAGAAAATCTGCCTCGAATATCGGCTCCAGTATTATTACTGCCGCCGCCTGCACCACACGATCCTTAACGTTCGGGATTCCCAGTGGCCTGAGTTTCCCATTCGCTTTCGGTATATACCCATCCTGCATGAGTTTTACGGATCAAGAGCATCAGCTAGATGGGTATATGTGAGCCGGATGGCGAACCAATAAGCACATATACTGCTCGTAAAATATAGCTGTGCTCGAAGAGCATCAAGAAAGAAAACCCGCGTATTTCCTTTCTTGAATGCCCCTACGGGGGAGCCGTCATACTTCAAGGATGGGCATATTTGTTGTTGGTTCGGTTCCGCCTCACAATATACTGCTCGTACTAAGCAGGGTGCTAAAAACGTAAAACTCAATCACGAGCAGTATATACACCCTTCTCACCATTCCAGGTTTATAGGTTTTAGTGCGAAGCTCTTGGTGTACTTCTTCTAGCAGCTTCTCTACCCCTCCCGGGGTTCCTAGTATTTTCTCAATACTAGTTCCATCTGGTCCGGGTGAGCCGTCGTTATTGGCTACCCGTCCCCAGGCTTCCTGGATTACATCTTTCCGATAGATTCGGTCATACAATGCATAAAACCGAAACTTCGGCTCTCGCTTCGCTTTGCAATATAGCTTCTGTCTTAGATCAAAGACTTTCTCCGACATTCCCTTGGTGTTCATTCGGAACGCCTCAGGTATTGTCAGATCCTCCGTAGTATCAGTTGTCTGCAAGCGGGTCTCCATATCTTCCTACATTAGCTTCTTACATATTCTGGTCCCTTCGCTCCATGGGAATTACCCCATTTCATCGCTACTACGAACCAATCCGACTTCTTATGTGACACGCCGACCCTTATTTGCTTCATCATCGGCGCTCGGCGTACGGCCCCTATTCTCATAAGATCTCTCAGCTCTCCCTCTTCATCTGTCGATGCGCGCTATCCGCCTTTATCCCGATAGTCCGCAGTGGTGCTCTTGCTTGTTACTTCCCACCGCATACTGGCTTCATCGCCTCAGAACGTCTGGCCAACTATATTTGTGTAACGAGATTTTACACGACGGTTCACTTTCGTTATGGCTCGCATCTTCGTTCCATCACGTCATCACATCAGGTCACCCCTTTGCGCCGCGACTTTCCTACATGTCTTTCAAGCAATTCACATGGTTGACTCCTTTCATTCAAATAGACTTAGAGTTAAGCTGATTTACCTGAGAACACCAAGCCCACTGAGAAAGGCTGATTTTATTGGCCCTTTTCGCTTTTCTCGGTGTGCTCGGTGGTAAATTCTTTTTCCTAAAGCATACCAATGGGTTAGAAGTTTTACGCTAACGCCCTATCGGGGGTTTTTAGTCCTTATCCATAGCCTCGAAGCTATAGCGATTATCAAAAGTCGGTGCCAATAAAATTGGCAAGACTTTTGATATTAAACGCTATAGGTTGTTGTTTTGATTTGCTTTCGCGAATCTATAGCGGTTTGCAGTAACCGTGTAACCGTTCACGGGGGGTAAAATTTAATGGCATTTCAATAGGTTGCGATGTGTAGAAAGTATCGCAAATCCGGTTCCTTTCTTGACATCCCCTGATCGGGGATGATCTTTTTTCTGAACGGTTATGGATTAGAGGACAGACGCTCGCTGGCTCGCGTCAGCGATTGGGGCTTAAAGTGCTCCGCACGAAAGCCCCGCCCACAATTTGCTGCGCAAATTAGCCCCTTAATAGGGGCAATAGAAACTAGTTTGGTGGCTGGCAAATTTACGTGCCTATGTGAACGGTTACGGTTTGCAAAAGCTAATATATCGCTCGCGACTTTTGCAAACCGCTATAGGGCTTAAGGTCAGGGATAGTACGTGATTGAGTATCCAGCCGGTTCAAAGGGTCCGTCAATCCGGCCTTCGAGTTTCTGGTATTTGTGCGGATTATCACGGCGATCCTTTGAATCTCTGATCCAGTCCTTAACCGCGACAAAGATGAACCAACTGATACCAATGCCAGCCACTATGGCGACCACCATTAACATCGATTCTCCGCGTTGCGATCCTAGGTTTCTCATAGATCCGAGCTTTTGAGTCCTCATAGCTATTATGGGGCAAACTCAGCAATGTGTTGCGCAATCGAATGAACTATTGGAAAAAACTATATATATTTCCTGGTCCAGCCGGTACTGTAACCGTTTCCGGGGGGTGCAAGAATCATCGAAAACTAACAAATTGGTGCATTTTTATCCGCTGGAAGCGGCCCCCGCGAGAGGCGGGCTTTCGTGCGAAGCACTGTAAGACCCAATAGCTGATGCGAACCAGTGAGCATCTGTCCTATTCAGGCCAAGCGCAATCGGCCCTAACATGGCGGAGGCGAGCCAGCGAGCGTCCGATTCCATCATACAAGTAACCGTTCACAAAAAATGCCCCGTTTAGGGGCGACAAGAAAGGATAAAAGGTATTGAAATGTAAAAAATGAGACAATCCACCAAAAGTTTTTAAATATAATCACCCCCCGTGAACGGTTACCCGGTACTTAGGTGACATATAGCGGTTAATATCAAAAGGCTTGCCAATTTTATTGGCACCTACTTTTGATAATCATTATAGAACACGAGAAAACTACTGGTAGAAATTCTCACTCGCGTATTCAGAAGGTTGCAGATCATGCTCGGCAATTAACGCTGCATCTAACCTGCGTTGCTTTGCTTTATATTGCTCCTTAGCCGTAACGGTCTTACCTTCATCCTCATCGGGCGGGTTTCCATCATACAATTGTCCCCGCCGATATTGGTTGTAAGCGGACTGCAAAAACAGATAATAATCCACCGCGCTCTCCTTGCCTGTCTCTACGGCATCCAGTAAGTCCGCACGTTTATTGAGAATCCGTAGCGCACGCAGGCCGTATAGGGTTGGATCTGCTGAATCGCTTGTAGCATTTGTCAATGGCAGAAGGCTCAAGGGATCAATTACCAGATCTGCCAAGGTTCCCATGCCATCTCGGACATTAGAAGGTCCAAGAAAAGGTAGGACCAGATAGGGGCCATCAGGTACTCCGTGGTAAGCAAGGGCTAACCCTAAATCATTGCGATGATCGGCCATCCCTGCCTCAGTAGCAATATCGAAGATCCCTCCGAATCCAACCGTCGTATTAACTAAAAAACGCGAAGATGTTTCAAGCGCTTGAGTAAACTTCAGACTGACAAGATCGCCCAAAAGGCGCTCAGGAAATCTCAAATTACTGAAGAAATTGCCAACACCCTCCTTAATCGAGTGATGGACGTTATCGTCGTAGAATTGCGCAACCGGCTCAAGGAGATAGATATCCACCTGGTCGTTAAACCAAAATACGCCCCGGTTCATAGGTTCGAGAGGATCATTTGCTGGATCTGGATAATCATCTTGGGCGAATGCCACAGATCCAGACAATAATACTCCCAATGCCAGGTAGAGTCCCAATCGCTTCATAAATCCGACTCAAAATGTAACGTTCTGAATTCAGGCTATCGTTAAACCATGCCAATTGATTATACAAAAGGCTAAAGTTACACTGCTCCGTAACCTTTCACGAGGGGGGGCTAGCATGGGCAAAAAATACTCTATCTATGGAATTTCGGTTACGCTTCAATATAATAGCCAGCTTTCTTTCTTGTCGCCCCTGATCGGGGCACTTTTGTGAACGGCTACTTTTTGTCACCCCTATTTGCTACGCAAATTGGCCCCTGATGGGCCCGAAAAGTAATTATTTATGGAGATTTGCATGTTGATTTATGTCCCCCGTAAACGCCTACACTGCTCCAGGGGCACCTTTTGATTTCTAGTTAGCCAGTGCGCTACTCTTGGGTGCGTGCGTGCCCGTAGCTCAGCTGGATAGAGCGTTGGCCTCCGAAGCCGAAGGTCGCAGGTTCGACCCCTGTCGGGCACGCCATTTTTGAATGATTGGGCTGTGTGTGGTTATCTTAGCTGTTGGAATGATTGTAGAATTATATTCGGCGACCATTTCTTAACCTATATCAAATTTTGCCGACTCTTTACCTGTGGTCCATTTATTTACTAGAAGCAGATGAACCTACCAGCATTCAAGGAAAACCTCGTTTTCTTTAGGGAATTCTTATCCGAGTTTGAGAATACCGGCTCAATGTGGCCAACGTCACCCCTCGCGGCGGCGGCTCTTACCGCACCGCTACGTGAATCAAACAGAACGGTTGAGATCTTGGAGCTTGGTCCTGGTACCGGTCCAGTTACGGTGCGCATATTAAAAGACATGCATCCCAATGACTGTCTTACTATCTGTGAGATTAATCCGCGCCTTATGGCAGCGCTCCGAGCAAATCTGAGCGAGAATGCCGATTATCAGCGCCATAAGGATCGGGTGCGTTTCTTTGAATGCGCCGCGCAGGAGCTTCCAAAGGATCGCAAATATGACGTAGTTGTATGCGCTTTGCCGTTCCTGAACTTTGATCTTCAAACCGTAAGGCAGATCTTCGATCACCTTTTTACACTATGTCATCCAGCTACGGTAATGACCAACTACGAGTATATTGGATTACGTTCGATTAACAAAACATTCTCCAGCGCCCTCGGCAAGAATCGCATTCACCAGATCGATTCGTATCTACAAACAGTATACAAGGCACGCAACGTTCGACGCACACGAATCTGGCGCAACATGTTGCCGATAAATGTTTATAGATTAAACCTTGGGCAGGTTAGTGCTGGGATGGCAGCTTAGGCTAAAGTCCCAATAACACCGCCGCTATCCACGGAAAAGCCACCGTCACATCGCTCTGAATGATCTGGTAATAGCTCTCCGTCGAGAGTTTGTCCCAGGTGATCTTCTCTTTGCCACCAGCACCAGAGTACGAACCATACGACATCGGCGACGAGCCGATCTCTATGAATCCTGCCCAGTCACGCACCTTGTGCAGATGCAGATCGTGTTTAATCGAAGGCACAACACAGATCGGAAAATCTGCGGCGATACCGCCTCCAAGTTGCAGAAATGCTATCGGATGTTTCTTAGACTCCTTCATGTACCAATCGTACATTAGATGGAAGTAGTCCAGGCCACTCTTCATCACTTTATAATCTACTGTTGGATCGCCCTTACGCTTGTGCGCTCCCTTGTAGGTATAGCTGGCAAAGATATTGCCCATCGTTGAATCCTCAAATCCCGGGACCACGATCGGAATGTTCTTCTTGAAAGCGGCATACGCCCAGCAATCATCGGCATTAGCCATCTTGTCGGCCTTGATTAGTTTCTCCGCAAACAGCCGACGAAAATACTCGTGTGGGAAGAATCGCTCGCCACTCTTTTCAGCTGCCTTCCACATCTTCAAAAGATGTGGCTCCATAATGCGAACACTTTCGTCCTCTGGTAAAAAGGTATCGGTAATGCGGCGCAGCCCTGCGTCACGAAGCTCTGCTTCCTGCTTCGGACTAAGCTCCGTATAACGCGGGATGTAGGCGTAGTGCGAATGCGCAACGTAACGGTAGTAGGACTCTTCGTGGTTAGCGCCAGTTGCCGAAACAAGATGCACCTTGTCCTGACGAATTAGCTCCGCAAGCATTATCCCGACCTGGAAAGAGCTCAAGGCACCGGCAACCGTAACAACTAGCTTTCCGCCATCGGCAAGGTGACGTTTTAGCCACAACGCGGCCTCCATGGTTGCCCCGCCGTTACAGTGGTTAAGCGTTCGCTCGGCAAAGGCCGAAACGCGATCCTTGCGCTTACCAACATACTTTGACAGGCCGACGCTACTGGCCGGACGATTATTATCGTACGAGATCATCTTTCGTAGATCGGGCGAGAGTTTCTTTAGGGCGGAGGATTTCATGACGATTTTTGCTCTGAGGTATTTATATTATCACTTGGAATGTATCGATTTGCGCAAACTTACGCGGTGAACGCCCGCTATGCAAGTCGCTAGTCAAGAATCAACCATTACGATACAGACAGATTGAGTTGATGCAAAAACGCCTTCCAGTTGGCGGTGGCCCGTCATCAAACAGATGCCCCAGATGAGCATTGCACCGAGCGCAACGCACCTCAGTTCGAATCATTCCGTGAGATCTGTCCTGAAGCTCTAGAATAGATCCAGGAACAGCCGCGTCTGAGAAGCTTGGCCAGCCGGTGCCAGAATCGAATTTGGAAGCGCCTGCAAATAGCTTCTGTCCACAACAATAACAGTGGTAGTCACCGTCAGACTGGGTTTGGCAATATTTACCGGAAAAGGGCCGTTCGGTTGCTGCACCTCGACAGACACTGTATTGGTCTGGTGTCAAGACTGTGCGCCAGTATTCTTCGGTCTGTTTTTTCCAATCAATCGCATCGGTATTGACGTCCTTAAGATGTTCAGGGATGCCGCCCTCCTCATTAGCTACTGCCATACGTGAAAGCCCATAATTATAATAAAGTGCTGCCGCGAAAACGGTGAGTCCTGAGATAAGTGCCTTGCGGCGGGAGGGGAAATTCATTGTGATTAGCTTACTTGTGCTGTACTTAGGGCACCAGAGCCCTCCTCCGGACACCCTGCCACCCGGAAAGCGCAATGGGCTCGAAATTGCTAAAGCGAGCTGTTGAAAGTCTGGCCCAAACTGTAGGTGTTACCCAAATTTTGTGGGTCAATTGAATTGTGTATAGAATCCACGGACTATAGCGATTTTCAAAAGCAATTATATCGCTCGCGGCTTTTGCAAACTGCTAACGAGGATGAGCCCTTGAGCAATTCGTTTCCCACAACCTTCCTTTAATGCGCTACAATTACATTTAGACCTACATTTAAAACATGATATCTAAGAGTACCTAATTTTTATAGATTTCCCTGCAAATTTTAACTGACCCAGCATACTTACTATCGCACTCCGCAGATGAATACCCAGGACTCCGAACGCCGCGTATCACCACTTCAACCTGGAGTTGTAGTAGCCGGACGTTATGAGGTTGTGCAATGCCTGGGGGTTGGCAGTCTTGGCACGGTGTATCTATGTCGATCGGTCAACGACCACAACAACCTGGTCGCGCTCAAGGAACTTGCTCCTACCCAAACTAGCGGTCCAGGTGGACAGATATCTCTGGCTCGATTTCGCAACGAGATCGCTACCCTTCTGCGGATTAGACATCCCCATGTTGTGCAGATCTTTGCGTATGTTAGTGAGCCAAATCTGACAGCATATCTAATGGATTTCGTAGCTGGCGGTGACCTGGCGTCCTACATGCGCAACCACCCGCCCTTTACCATTCCAGAGATCGTTCGGTTGATGCGACAGATCTGTCAGGGGGTAAACGCCATTTGGCAGGCTGGCATTGTGCACCGTGACCTTAAACCATCCAACATACTTCTAACCGAAACGTTCGATGTCAAGATCGCCGATTTTGGAATCGCCCGCTCTGAAGATGGCCCGCGCTTGACGGCACGCGGAGGGGTTGTCGGTACAATTGAGTACTTAAGCCCGCAGTATCTCGAAGATGGTGCTATAGGACCTCTCGGGGACGTCTATGCGATCGGTGTAATCGCCTATGAGTTAATAACCGGCCGCACTCCATACGCAGGTTTCGGGCTTCTTAAAACCGTCGAGATAAAGGTTACATCCGATCCTGTGCCCCCTGAATCACGCAACCCGGAGTGTCCTGACTGGCTTAGCAAGATAGCTCTACGCGCCATGGCTCGCGATGCAAGTAAGAGGTTTTCAAGCGCCATTGAGATCGACCGTGCCCTTGCCGCGGGAGAGTCAACATTTGATGCTGCAGATCTATCCCAAGCACACTCTGCAACCATCGTGCCCTTTCGACATTCAGCATCCAAGGCATTGCATGCGCCGGCCCTTGCAAATATGCCTACCCACGATAGCAAACTTGGCAGCGCGTCAGTTGAGGGGCCACAGATCGCCGATAACAGGCCAATGATCATTCCTATTGGTGAACTCGCTGCTGAGTATTATTCAACTGGTACTGTTAAGGTTCATCCGCCGGGGAAACGGACAGGGAGCGCGGCGATTGATCATCACTCGATAGTCCCCCAACCACCACAAGCAAGAGCCTTGAGCTCGAAACGGGCACGTTATATGCATTTAGCGCGCCTTGGTGGTGGCGGGTTTGCGCTTGGAATTATTCTCCTACTGGCGTTTACACCCGGAGCTTGGCGAGAACGTCCAGCAACAATATCTAGCACGGTGGAGATCGCATCGCTGGTACCAGGTGCTGAGGAAGTTTCTGACCCTTCACGGGAATTCTCACTTGTTAGCAACTCAGATAACTTGACTACGGATAGCGCTAATCGCGATCTAGTATACGCAAGACTCGGTGAGGAGCATCAAACCTTTGAATCAAATTCCGCGCTCCTTGAACCAATTCCGGTAGAAGGTAGCCTCGCAACTGACAGAACTCCGAAGCTGCAAAGACAGCCTCTACAACGCCTGCCGGTGCCTAACACGTTTGGACTAACCGCTGATGCAGCAAAAGAAAATAAAACACCCAAGGCCAAGGTTCCCGTCCGAAAATCTGAGAAGTTAAATGATGTTGGACGAAGGGTAACCAGTGCGGTTGCCTCAATCCCTACTACCCTAGAACGCAACTCACAACAGCTTCCGGAGACAACTGAATCATCTCAAGCGCTAAAACAACCGATTGCACCGCCCCCCGTCGTTCACGATCGATCCACACTCCTAATATCTTATGAACGCCCACCATCCGATGTCGAAGAACCAAGTACAGAGTTTAAGATCCGCGCAACGTTGTTATATCGTATGGCCGACTATGTTCAGTGGCCAGCTGATGCGTTCACATCCCAACAAGATTCGCTACGAATCTGCATCATAGGTCGCGATCCATTTGGCGTATACTTGGACACACTATTGTCTAAGGCTCACTCTAGAAGTGGACATAAATTTGCTGTACATCGTTTAGCCGTCGAGACCCCGAGCTCGGTTCTGGCCGCCTGCCAGGTCGTATATTTAAACAGAGTTCCTGCCTCGCGTGCCGAGAGATCCTTGGCAGGGCTAAGAAACAGAAGTACGCTGGTGATCTCCGAGAATACCGGTAGCGGTGCAATTGATTTCGTAATGCGCGATGGCAAAGTCAAATTTACCGTTGATAGCGAACGTGCCGCAGCTGCTGGATTGACGATTGGGTCAGTACTTCTCGATCTTGCTGTACCCAAGGAGGAGTAATTGTGACCGAAGCAGCCAATACCGAAGGTAAAATTAGCGATCCGGCTACGGTTGTGCAAGGTGCTGCTCTAAGTTCCGTGCGCAGCGCCGTTAAAACTGATGTGGGGCGTGAGCGTACCGAGAATCAAGATTCATACGTAATAGTTGAGCGACCGACGTTCCGTTTCTATGCTGTGGCCGACGGGATGGGTGGAGCACGTGGCGGCAAAACAGCCTCGGATCTTGCCACGAAGACGCTTAGTGATTTTCTGGCAGATTGTGAGCACCTCGACGAAATTGTAATCGGAGAGGCGATTCGACTTTCCAACGAAGCGATCTTCAAAGCTGCATTCGCCAACCCAGCACTGTCCGGCATGGGAACAACGCTTGTTGTAGTTGCGCTAACCGAGACGCGCCTCTATGTAGCAAATATTGGCGATTCTCGCGCTTATTCAATTCGACAAACTACGGTAACTAGACTCACCGACGACCACACAATCGCTGCCGAGCTAGTGCGCGCTGGTACGATCGCTCCGGAGAAGCAAAATACAACTCCGATTTCACACATCCTGACTCGCTCACTTGGGGCCGAGCGTGAGATTCAGGTTGACTGTTGGGTTAGTGTTAACAGCCCACGACGTGGCGATATCTATCTGCTCTGCTCTGATGGTTTGCACGCCACCCTTAGCGAACGTGAGCTGGGTGAGGTTTTGCAGCGCCCGAATCTGAGCTTGGCTCTGGACGCACTGATCGACAGAGCTAATGAACGCGGAGGAGCTGATAATATTACTGCGATTGCTGTCGCCATTGATGTTGACTTTCCGTCAGCGCGGCCGACGATTGTGGTCGATTCTCAACCGCTTCCGATTGGCACGAATTCTTATACTGGACCTGTGAAGCGAACCGTCTCCCTCGGGCTATTCTCTGGACTGATGTTAGTCCTTGGAATTGCGCTGGGATCACAGATTGCACGATTTACAGAGCGAATCGATCCAGCGCGTGACCTCAATAGTCGGGCTAACACGAATGTGCTAAACCGCGTAGATCTCTTAGCTGGAGATCTAAACGTGAATAGCGTGCTAACCAACATAGATAGTACAAATCGCGCAGCGCTCGCTCAGTCCACTAAGGGTCTAGTACTTCCGAAGGATCCGGGCCAGATCGCCAACCTGCTGGCGCAAACCCGCCAGGATCTAGATGCAACAACCCGTCGATTAGCCCTCTGGTACGCTCGTTATGATAGGTTACCAAACACAGATGCAGCGAATATGGCAGCCGAAGTTGGGATTAGTGTTGCAAGTGTACGAACCCGCAAAGATGCCTACGATCGCGCAAATCAGGCTTATCTGAGTGCGGCAGAGAATCTGATCTATAATCCTGCGGATAGCGCACAGGAACGTTCCGTAGCTAAATTAATGCGTGACCGTGATATGGAACTCGGGGAACTGCGCGCCGAAGTTAAAAAAGTAGTCGAAGAGAATACTCAAGGTGCCCTCAACCGTGTGATCTACCTTGCCCATCAACGTGACCGATTGCAGGCCCGATTGGGGCAATTGCGGCCGACCAAACAGGTTCCGAGTCCAGCTCTTAGTCAAGGCGATCTAGATCCCGCCCTGGCCCAGGCTGCCAGTGGTTTCACTAGGGGCACCAGCGGTGGTTCTGGCACGTCTTCCGCGAAGCCAATTATAGGGGCCACTCAAGACGTAGAGTGATACCAACACTACGAACCCCCAACCACTGTTGTACCAGATCAGCCCAATTACAGCCCCCAACAGGATCTTCATCGGCAAGTGCGAGCGATCAAGTTTGAGAAGCTTAATGCTAAAGAACTCAATCTTTGAAACCATCAGATAGCCGAGCATAACCATCATCACTGAGATTGCGATTGCACTTGGGATACTCGGAACATGGCGCGGGATCAGGTTCACAACTGCCACTACCATTCCGGCAGCACCCGGGCTTGGCAATCCGACAAAGGATTTAAGATTCTCACTCGCAATATTGAAGCGCGCCAACCGACTGGCCGCGCATAGGCAATAGACAAAGGTAACAAGAACGCCAAACTCGTCAGCGACTGTGCGAAAACACCAGTGGTAGATCAACATAGCGGGAGCTATGCCAAATGAGATGAAATCGGAGAACGAGTCAAACTCTACACCGAATTTAGACGTTGCATTGAGTTTGCGAGCCACTCGACCGTCTAGCCCATCAAGAAGTAGCGCCAAACCAATCGCAATAACCGCACGTTCAAATCGATCAGACGAGGCGTAGATAATACAGAGAAATCCGCAGAACAGGTTTCCAACTGTAACTAAGTTCGGGACTAGATAGCGGCTACGGTAGAGCGAGCTACGAAGTTCGACCTTAGTTAGCTTGGGGAATTTGCGCGTGCGGTTTGGTTCGGAGTTCAGTTGAGAGCTCGGTTCGTGATTGGGTTCCATGGGATTGGGTTATACTATATTGTCCTGGGAAAAAGCATCCGGCTAGGGGAGCTAGCTATACGCCTCGCTAACAACTAGCTCAAATCCTTCACGTTGCGCCGCTCGACAGAGTCGCAAGTCAAATGATAGGAACCGCTGGCCATGCGGTTGATTGCTAAAGCCAATTATTGCCGCCGCCAGTTGGGCAGCGTCACCTGCCCGAAGCTGATAAAGGTAGGGAAACTTAACTGAGAGGTTCTTCAACTGGTCGCTTGGCAACACCTCGATCCAGGTGCTCGCAAGACTCTTCAGTCGCACCTGGACCTGACGCGACAGCGGTTCAGACATAACCCCCTCCTTCTCTAAACGGGCAATCGAGGAATGACACTCCAGTGTAGTGCCCCACCAAACCAACTGATATGGGTCATTTTTAAGGATATTAAAAACCTGGTCCGAACGACCCTGATCGATCAGAAGATGAACCAATGCTGAGCTATCCCAGAAGATCATCGATCCTCACTTCGCATCCGAATAATCAAACCTTCCAGATCACAGTCGACCTTAGGTGGCATGCCAAATGCCTTAAGATCTAGCTTCGAAGTCGGCGGTTTTAAAACATCCTGGGCCTGTTCTGGCAATCGCTCAGACCCATCAACCGGTATCAACCAGGCAACGATCGTACTTCGGTTACGGATCGGAATACGCGCGCCGCGAGTAATCTTGCCAAGTAGTGAGCTGAACTGACTACGGGCTTCGGTGATTGAATAGCTCTTAATCTTCATAATGTACATATTGTACATAATTACCGTACAAAATGTACAGCTTTAATTTCTACGGGCATCTCCTAATTTAGAATGCCCTACAGCGGTTTGCGAAAGTCGCGAGCGATATAATAGCTTTTGCAAACCGCTATAAATTCGCTGAAAGCGAATCAAAACAGCAACCTATAGCGATCAATATAAAAAGGCGTAAGCGTTCACGGGGGGGGGTGCAAGAATCATCGCAAAATAAGAACTTGGGTGCATTTTTATCCGCTGGAAGCGGCCCCCAGCGGGACAACAAGTAACCGTTCACAAAAAATGCCCCGTTTAGGGGCGACAAGAAAGGGAAACGGGTCTTGAAATGCAAAACAACGAAGATAATTAACCAAATTCCTACAAATTTACCACCCCACGTGAACGGTTACCAAAAGGCTTGCCAATCTTATTGGCACCGACTTTTGATAATCGCTATAGCACTCGCAACCACCACCGCATGCCCCTGCTTTCTAACTATTTGGCGAAAAAACACCATAGTTGCCTCGGCATCTCTTTTCTCAACTCCGCGAAATGGCTCATCTAGAGTAAATATAATCCGTTTGTGTGAGCGCTTCAGTGCCTCGCTTGCGATCGGCTCAGCAATTCTAACAACTAGCTGCGAAATTATCTGTTGTGAAGATGGAAGGGTGCTCCATTTTGCACCCAACCGCACATCGCCCAATCCCACGGCACAGAGCGCCTCAAGCACTGCACAGATAACTGGCGAGTCGGCAAAGTAATCCGCCGCTCTATCAATCAGAAGCTCTAGAACTTCAGGCGCAAGATCCGTCCTCCCCCTTCGTCGCGCCTCCGGTAATCGACTGAGCTCCGCGAGAATCAAGGCACCAAGTAGATGCTGCGCAAAGGAAGAATCATTATTTGGTAGAGGTAATAACGCAACGCGAACCACGCGATTAAAAACTCGCCCGGCGTGCTTTGCGCGCACCGCTTCAGCAAGCAACCTTAAGATGGTTGATTTGCAACAAACAGGCCCACCAGATAGAAAGTGACACCTTCCGGCGTGAATCTGAATCGACTGCTCAACCGAGAACATCGCTGGACGAAGCACAAAGAGTTCGTTATCACCTTGCACTAGTTCGCGCACCTGCAGATCAAGATCCTCTGAAGCTGGCTCAACCTTTGCCAATACCCGGTCAAGAACTACTATGTTCCCCATCTCGAGTAGCTTCCAACCAACTCGCTCAACGACTGGATCTTCCGGGTTTGCACCGCGCACAGCTATTAGTGTCCCAGCGATGGAGAACTGCCGACACTGCGCCATTGCAAGATGAATTCGTTCATTTGGAGAGAGCGCGGCAAAGGGGTGCCATAGTTTGTGCTCCCCAAATCCCGCTTCAATCAGGATCCGCAGTTGAGATACAAGCGCTGGATGCTGACCGGATACGAGGTCCTCAAGTTGTGCGAATGTGAAATCTGCCAGACTTGAGATCGCAACGCTGTGCCACCGCCAGGCCCTCCAACTCTGCCCAAGAGCACTTCCCAGACAAGCTGGACAGGCCTGCATCCAGCCGTGCTTGTCATTTACTATCCCCACAGCACGACAATTCTGACAGCTTAGCGCGGAGGGTGAATCGGCGCCCGGTAGATCTTCCAATAACGGTGCGCTCGCACTGCACTGTGGACATCGCATGCAGTCTTCAACTTGAAGCGATTCACTGAACTTTGCACGGCGATCAGCAAGATACGCTAAGGAGGCCCCGGGACGATCGGTTGGCGATAGTCCATCCCAACTTGCGTGCAGGGTGGCAGTGCGTTCTGTAGTTATGGGAAGCTGCGTTATACCTGCAACAAACTGAACGACATGTTGAGTGCCATCCAGGCAATCAATTGGAGTGTCGGCGAGTTCAGAAAATCTATCTCTAAGCGTCGATACCTCTACAAGCTCTGAATTAACCGCAAGATACTGCTGCTCTGTCAGCTCTAGGAACTCTAGTAGCGCGACCTCCTGACGCATATGGCCACGAGATTGTTCAGGATCTTTGCGGCTGTAAAGTAACACCAGCACGCCAGTGGAATGACTAGCGGCTAGCTCCGAAATTCTACTCTGCAGATTTGCAGCGAACATTGGCAATTCGCAGGTTGGACATATCGCAGTCGTCTTGGCATCAGTGTTGGAGATGCTGCCAAGGATTAGGCTCCTCAGAGATGGGCCAATGCCGCTAACGACGGCCAAGCTCTTCTCAGAAACTGCGCCGTCGCGCGCTCCAAATGCCGTGATAGCTAGAAACGGTCGGGCTCCCCTTAGCGATCGAAGTTCAAGACCAGCTCCGCTCAGCAGAGGAACAGAGCGCTCAGATTGCGAGCCTCGTGCCGACGACAATTCACTCGATGCAGATCTAAATAGTGTCTCAAGGTGATCCCCAACGAGATCGATTATCTTACCTGAGTCGACCGTCGCGATTGGTAGTGACTGATTCGTATCCGCAGACGCAACACAACCTGCAGTAATCTCATAACGTCGTCCCGGTTCCAGGCGCAAAGCTAACAACTCCGCCCCCACGGCAAACTGGATCTCAACAGAACTTGAATTTGCCCGACCTTCACTCATTAGCGGTAAATGTCTATAGTAGTTATTAAAAGTCAGGTGCCTGAGTCATCTCCAGCTAATCGATAGCAGTTTGCAGAAGCTATTGTATCGCTCGTGACTTTTGCAAGCTGCTAGAGTTTAACCCATAGGTCGGGGGGCATCGAATGCGATATGCTGTCCTGAATTCCTACCCCCGGCCCCGCACTTCTCCGCCGCTACTTTTCCGAGTATCCTTGCTGTGCTAATTCGTTCTAATTAACTAGTATTACGACCAAGTATGCGCAGTAAAATTTGAACCGGAGAGACTAAATAGAGGTCAGCACCGGTTCAAACTTCAAATTTAGGTGAATGATATGAGCGAACCATCTAGCACCACTGAGCAACCCAGAATGAGGCGAAGTATTGCTGCTACAGGACCGGCTGTGAATAATTCGGCTGTGAATAATTCGACTGTGAATAATTCGACCATGAATAATTCGACCCTGAATAATTCGACCCTGAATAATTCTGCCGTGTTTGATTCGCTCGACTCGCAGTCAATTGAGGCAAATTCAGCTGCTCCTATGTTACCTGTACAGACTATAAAATCACGCAAACTTCCCACCCTACTTACAGCACGCGGACTAGTTCTAATTCTACTAGCAGCCTATCTAGCCCTCGGTCCAAGCGCACAACAGTCAGATGTTATCGCTACGATCTTAGCCGTTACGATCCTGGTATTTTTAGTTCTAGCCATGATGGTTTCAGTTCTAGTCGGCTCAAGGTTCAGGAACGCCTTAGTTGCTGAGGTTACTAGTGATACCGACGGGCTAACTGCCGGGGAACCCACCCAGCTATTTGTGCGCCTAACAAACCTGAGCATCCCGCCGTTATTTACCCTCTCTCTGCATGTTCGTTTTGCTCATCCGATTCTGCCTGATGTCTGGCACCATCTGGTCGGGCTTGGTTCTGATTCCTTAGGCAATCAAAGTTCTGTTCGCATTATTGGTCAATCAATCGTGTTTCCTCACCGTGGTCGCTGGCGGGTGGAGGGTGTTGCACTACGATTTGGTGACCGGCTTGGTTTGACACACATTGATTGGGAGTTGGGCGCAGAGCAGCGCGCGAAGACTAGCGACATAATTCTCGGCGAGTTTGTCGTAAGCCCGGCAACTCACCACCAAGAATCACTCCCAGTCCTGACCTCCTCTACCCGCCCGGGTGATGACTGGAGTGATATTCAGAACCAGCATGGCGATCCGTTTGATCTCAAACGCTATCAACCTGGTGACGGTCTTCGTAGAATCGTCTGGAAACTTTATGCCAAAAGCGGCGAACTGATGGCCCGTCATCCAGAGCCTGCCTGCACACCAGAGGGCACTGTTGTTATCTTTACTCTAGCAAATAGTGCCGAGGATAACGTTGCCGCGACTACAGTGAATTATCTGCGCCAGTTATCTAACCTAGAGATCATCGGACTAAGCGCTGTCGAGGGCGCTACCAACCTGAATATCTCCACGAATATTCCAGCCTGCGAAGCTGCGCTAATAGACAACGTCTGGAATGCGGACCAAGCTACGCCCCAAGAAACGCAATCCCTCTTAGCGGCATTTGTAGCGGGAGTCCGCAGCAAACTGGGGGACAGTACTCTCTCGCGAATCATAATCTTTGTTTCTGCGCGACGTCTGAGTACGGATGCCGGGCTGGATGCACTGCTTGCACTTGGAGGTATCCTCGAACAGTTATCGATTAGTCCAGTATTCTTTGTTTGCAATGGAGAGCTGTTGCAATCAGGGACAGAGGATCTCTCCGCCCAAGGACCTGGGATCTGGCGCCATCTGATCGAACCACCGCTTGATGGGCAGACTCCACCTACAAATGTTCATAGCCGATTGCGCGGAAGATTTATCGCGGGATGTGCTGCAAAGGGATGGCAGGTTGAGATCTGTGGCGCGGATGGCGGGAGTGGGTGGTAGTTTTAATTCGCTTTGGCGAATCTGTGTGACATATGACAGATCCCCGAATAGGTAAGAACGGAGTAATAATTTTTGATGGCTCTTGCGGGGCATGTTCAACATTCATTGGCGAAAAGCGATCTTTCTTCGAGAGACATGAGTTTACGGTAGTCCCGCTCCAGGAACACTGGGTCAGTGAAGCGACGGGACTGGACGAAGTGGAGCTATCTCAGGCGATTCACCTGGTAACTCCCGCGGGTGACGTGTATCGCGGTATCGATTTTTTTCAGTATCTGGCAGAGAAGATTTGGTGGATGACGCCGCTAAGCATGCTCCTGCGTATTCGCTGGCTCAAACCCCTCTGGAGAAAGCTATATGATTTCATTGCAAACAGAAGAGTGAAGATCTCAAAGATCTGCGGCCTACAGAGTAAGGCGATCTACAGGTGAAGATTACCAGCCCTGGATTTTCGCCCTGGATTTTCTCCACCCCAACCTTCTCTGAATTTCGAATTGCTAACGTGCTCGGAAGCGGATTCTTGAGTGTTAATATCGTCAACAAAATCAAAGCTCTATGTCACGAATAACTATTGAAGACTTCACAAAGTAGACTTCGCAAAGTTGGGGTGGAGAAAATTTAGAGGAGAAAATTTAGAGGAGAAAATTTAGAGGGCAAAGTTGGGGTGGAGAAAATTTAGAAGAAAATTTAGAGGGAGAAAATTTAGAGGAGAAAATTTAGAGGCATTAGTGTCATAAGATTTCCTGATTTAGGATCGCTTAGGGGGGGGGCGAATCTCCCCTCCAAAATTAGACTCATTCATCAACATAAACACCCCGTGAGAATAGGAGAAACGATCTAGATCATTAGTTTGCTGAGCTTGGAGCAACCAGAGATCCCAATAGACAGAAAGCTCATCGTCACTCAGATTGACCAAATCTAAGTCCTCTTCACTCAGAAACTGGAAGCGGGAATAATTGATATCCATGTTTGGAGTCCTATTAGAGCAACACTGCTATTAACTTACAGAAGTTGGCAACACCCCAGTAGCTTCGGCAACCATCAGTGCGTGAGCTTCAAGTAGGGGCAAACTAGATATTCGATCTTCAATCTCTTTCCACTTCTGCGCCCATTCCGTTGCTGCGCTAGCGTAAAGTTGTAGTCTCTCTTTATCTTGACGCATCAATACCCTTCGTTCCTTATCGAGTAATTGCTCTATCTCCTCGAGCTTACCATTAAGGAAGGGCAGTACCTCTGGCCTAAGTGAGCTAAGCTCTGCAACTTCTACAGGATGCTGAGCAGCCAGTGATTTTAGTTGCTCGGCACTTCTAGCGTATAACAGCGCTTCTCGTGGAGATGTAAACCGCAATGCTAATTCACCAATTATGGGATAGTCTTTTTCTCGCATTGTCTTCTTGATCTCGGCTAGCCTTCTAAGATCTAGCAGCGCTGAATTAGATTTCTTTGAAATCTCCCAAAGCTTAGCCAGATCATCCTCTGACAATCTAGGCGGCCTAGAAACAAAATCTGTTCGAACTCGAAAATTCCGGTGTTCTGGCTGATTGTTAGTGAACTCAAGGTGTGAGCTCCATCCGCCTGCGAGCCAAGCGCACGAAAGGGGGGCGCCTAGTCTGTATTTGGCTCCTCGTCTGCTCAATACTTCGAGGATAAAGAGTAGATCTGACTCATCTTCTCTTACAATCCAGTCACCATCTTTACTCATTACAGCGAGCCTGTGCAGCACAACCGCTTGGCCAGATGATATTATTGCCCTAACTTTGCCCAAATTTAATTCGTCTGTGAGCTCTTCGTAGATTGATCTCCTGCGTGTCATGCAACAATTGTAGCAGGAAAGGGAATTTAGGGTAGGACACAATTTTTGAGTTTCGCGGTGGGACACCCAAAGGCGAAACTCAGGAGAATCATGGTTCCCTCTCCGTAGTTTAAACGAAGGCGGGTGCTCCCATACCTGTCCCGGCGTAGCCTTGGCGAAGACGGAGATCCGGAATTCTCCTCCGTGCTTCGCACTACGGCGGAACAAGTTATGCTGAAAAACTTCAGCTAAGAGATCTAAAGGTGTAAAAGCGAAGGTAACTGGTCACCAAGAGTTTTTGCTAGTTCTACTATTTCACACATTTTGTAATGGAATTCCATACTTCGCTTACCTGGGATCCTTTCTTGTCATCCCCTGATCCGCCTTCGCCGAGGCTACGGCGAGACAAGTCGGGGCAGGCTTTTTTGTGACCAGTTACTTAAAGTGGAATCTAACACTCGCTGGCTCGCGTCAGCAATGTTAGGGCCTATTGCGCTTCGCGCGGCGGCTCCTCCCGCCGATTTGCTTCCGCCTCGGCTCGACGACCTGCTATTTCAACTATGCGCTGATACCGGCCGAGGCGAGACGGGCCGCAAATCGACCCCTGAGAGGGGTGGTTGTTGCTTACTGATTCTGTTTTGCTTACTGACTAGTTACAAGCGAAGTATGAGATGCCATTATAGAATCTGTGAAATAGAAAAATTTCCAAAAACTCTTGGTGACCAGTTACAATTTAACAATGAAACAGTTCACCTTAAGTGTATAAAATTAACCACCCCGGTGAACGGTTGCCGGTGGAGAACTGCTGTTCTCTGTATTAATCACCAGCGTGCTTCGTCCCACGCTCAAGTTTATGCCATAAGTTCAATAGCATAGATATAGCCTTTTTTAATCACAACCCTTTTGTTAGCAACACTGTCAAAAACAACGCGTCGCTAGCGCTCACGACCAAAGTCGCGCTAGTCGCTTTGTATGACCGGCAGGCTAGTGGATCACTACTGGAGTCATGCGGAGACATACTTCAGTGACAGACATAAAGATAAATACTGCATAGTGACACGGCTATGTGTAAGAGAGCCAACGCGATTGGCTTGATGGAGACCCATGCAGCCAACCTAATTATTTCGCTCGAGACTTTTGATAATCACTATAGGCGTTTGGCAAAGTGGGAAAATCTCTCTCCGACAGAGCAGAATTGGATCCGAACTCCATTTCCAGTGCTAATTGGTATCTCTGACGCCATAAATCCTGCTGAAAATGTGCGCGCTTTGTTCTGAGTTTGCCGCAGGATAGGATTGATTTTATTGGGGGGTGGGATACTCAGTGCATATCGTCTAGCATCCAACTCCAAACTGGGCGGGCCTTAATTTCCATATCTTCGTATTCAAAGATGCCATCTTCATCCCAGGTTAAAATAGTTGCGTTGTTGCAATGTAATTCTTTGTGTGCGGCAAAGATCCCGCGTAGTTCACGTGTGCGTGTAGCCTGATCCTTGAGCGAGTGACAGACCTGGATCACTTGTGAAATTTTTTGCCCATTATGTATAACAAAATCAATCTCGAAGTCATTCTTGGAACGGTAATAGAATAGATCTAGATTGGGTCGAAATCCTCGCCTTAATAGCTCTATCAATACAGCATTTTCGAGCATCATTCCCTCTCGCATCTCCAAATAAGCACCCCGTGCAAAAGCAAATCCTGGATCTATAATATAGGGCTTGCGTGGCTCCATCAGTGTTGCTCGTGTTTTAAACGAGAAACGCCCAAGCATCACAAAAATAAACGAAGCGACGACATGATCGAGGTATTTTGTAACCGTATCCTGGCTGCCTATTCCGCAAGCAGAGGCAAGGCGAGAGAGATTCAGGACAGAGCCAACATTATGCAAAAGGTACGTGACCATACGATAGAGAGAATCAGGGCGTTTCAACCGAAAACGTTGCACGATATCTTTTAGAAGGATGCTATCAAGAAGCGTGGAAAGGTAAGCCTTGCTATCGATAGTTGTTGTAATGCATTCGGGGAAACCTCCATGAATGTAGTAACGCGTAAATTCCGCAACGTGTTGCGCATGTCCTTTTGCGCTACTCATGGACTCGTATTGCTTACCGAGAGATCTCTGAACAGTAAGGTATTCTTTAAAACCGAGCGGTAAAACAGTAAGTGGAATATGTCGACCAGTGAGTGATGATGCCAACTCCGAGCTGAGCAGTTGCGCGTTAGAACCTGTTACAATGAGATTATGCCCGCGTCGTTGCAGTTTATTGAGAAAAGGCCCCCATTGCGAAAGATTTTGAATTTCGTCAAAGAAGAAATAATCGGGATTGGGATAAACCTGAAATAACGCTTTCATTAAATCATCAGAATTCCCTAGGTGGTTTAAAAGCAGATCATCTTCGAAATTAACATAAGCAAAATTCGTTAAACGCAGCGCATCTAGCGCCAAACAAGATTTTCCAGCGCGTCTTGGGCCGGTAATTACTTTTATCAGATTGCTTGGAAGGGCCTCTTGCAGTTTGGTAAGTACCGCACGCGGAACGAGCTTGATCTCCAGAATGCGAGATTTTTCCTCTGCCTGTTGTTCAATAATATCTTTTAGCTGCATCTTAGTAGGCTATCGGCATACTGAGGATTTTGCAATTAAAATCCTCAGTATACTGAGAGTTAATCGTAACTATTTGTAATTAGACACTTATAGTGAGCTGATCTGTTACAACCTTGACGCTTTAGGAATCGGTTTGGCAGCTGTGCAACACATCATCCTAAATTCGGCAGTTGAATCTGCTACAAAGAGCGATCTGGCTGATTCTATGGCCGTTTTCTAGAAATTGGTACTCACCCTAGCGGCAGGGGTTTCCCCTGACTTAGCCAAGCCTATGTAATTACGGCTGAAATATTTTATCTGGCGTGAATTCTCCAATCAGGACGCGGTGGCGAAATTAAGAGCGCCTGATTTTTCAGTTAGCGATATCACAAATCCTCGGCAATCAGTTTTAAGCCTGGAGCGGATCAATATCAAAAGCCTCAAAAAGCAGTTAGAGTCTGTCCC
>Ga0163148_10001157_pt1 | contig 34933 bp, 28 predicted proteins | sample OliLakLV19MP7P2_FD_148606 | JGI IMG/M metagenome (GOLD analysis project Ga0163148, IMG submission 148606) | Freshwater microbial mat bacterial communities from Lake Vanda, McMurdo Dry Valleys, Antarctica- Oligotrophic Lake LV.19.MP7.P2 | ecosystem: Environmental > Aquatic > Freshwater > Lake >... | reverse complement strand
GTCTCGGTAGTTGCAGTCGCGGTAGTGGAAGGCTCCGTAGTTGCAGTCGCGGTAGTGGAAGGCTCCGTAGTGGAAGCAACAGCAGTTGCAGGCGCGGCAGTGGGAGTGGGAGGCTCCGTAGTTGTGGTTTCGGCACCTGCAATCACAGCTCCTCGGGCCCTGACTGCTCGGGCCCAGGGGACTGCCTGGCCCTCGTGGGCTCTCTTCCCAACTGCAGCAGCACCACCAGCAGCGACACCAACGGCAGCAGCTTCCGAATGTGTTCTGTTGTTGACAATGCGACCCTCGACGCCTCTCGCTGTAACACCAGGTGCAGCATTGCCGATAGTTCTTTGATCACGATCATATTGGGCAATTAGTTCTCGCAACCAGTCTTGAGGAGTGTGCTTGCCATTATTAGTAACAACATAGATGTAGGGGAGAAGGTGAGAGCGGCTCTCAATAAGCAACGAATGAATGACTTCTCGATAATGCTCCATTCGGCAGCTTCGAAATTGGCGCTTCGGCGTTGGATTTTCTTCGACATACGATTGGAAATAGGTGAGACCCTCCCTTTTTTTAGTATAGACCCTAAGCATGCTTCCTAGAGCATCCAATCGCTGTTTCTCAGTCATGTCTTGAAGAGACGCCTCGAGCTTTGACTTGGCTGAAACGAGTGGCTGGTCTTGGAGAGGGGTCCCATCCGGTCGGGCAGCCAGAAGACAATCCTTCCGATACAAAATTGTGAGATGCACCCGCATGGTTTTGTTGGCGTTCCTTTCACTGGCGGAACGATAGTCAACGAATTCTGGGAGAGAGGCGATGGACAACAAGTCAACGCCAGTGACAAGCGTGGAGTAATCAATCTCCGGTGGAGGAAGGGCAAAACGGACTTCAAGCGGCTCCACCCGCTCCTTGTCTGGATTCCATCGTCCGATCTGGACAAGAGCAAGGTCTTGGTCAGCCATGAATTGTAGTTGTTCTTAGCTGTACTAGCTAGTAAGCTGTACTCGGTCAAGTTGTGTTCGTTCGTCGATTGGCGTTGTAAACGGAACAGTGCCGGGTGGTTGTAAACGGAACAGCATTCGGTAAACGGAAACAGTGCTCCGGTGTTGCCTTGGTTGTTAATGGTGGGATTTTGTCGGTCGTCGTTAGGATGACCGAATCAACGGAGAATCGTCTCGATCTTGATGTTGATAACGATGGTAATCAAATGATACAGTTTTATTGCGCAAAATAATAATAAAGTAGTAGTGGTAGTGGTAGTGGTAGTAGTAGTAGCAGCAGCAGCAGTAGTAGTAGTAGTAGTAGTTGTTGTTGTTGTTGAGAGGCTGGTTCTTAGTCGTCGATTGGCCAAAAGCGAACAAGTTGTAAACAGTAACAGTAAATAATATAAATGCTTGTTGACAGCCCAACGCACACACCCTTGATTGGGTTCAGCACGCAATTGTTGTATGCTACCAGACATAGCTGTTGTTGTTGTTGAGATACTACTGTAGCTATCGATAGCTAGCTAGCTAGTAGTAGAGGCAATGGTACTATTAGCTATTATTATCTGGTAACGTTTGTCGTCATTGGCAAAAGCGCGGGGCCAGCCACACTCCGACAAGGATCTAATGTGCATCATCAGAGACAACAGCTAAATGGGCACACAGACCCCGGCTAATAAAATATTCGAATGATCGCCGACTCATCGCAATTTCCTGGTACTAGTACGACGTACAAGTTACTGTACCAGGTACTACTAGCTAGTACTACTTGTAGCTGGCTACCTCTAGCTAGCTAGCTATCTACTAGCCAGTACTACGTCGTAAGTAGCCATTGCGTGTTGGTACAATGCCAGTTGAGTACTAATAGTACTAGTACTGTATCGTTATTACTGCCAACACGGACGGGCGCAAACACAAAAAAACAACCCGCTCACTGGTTTCTAGCTATTTGTTCTATTTTTCACACTGATGATGAGAGTATTTTGTTTTAGCAGTACAGTCACGACGAGTGCTTCTAATAGCTTTTGATTATCTAGCTGCGAGATCTGTGCGAGGGAACACTTGTCTAGAAGAAAGTTTAATTGCTCGCGATTATCTAGCTATCGGGATTTGAAACAAAACCGTGGCAAACGACCTCGAAGAAGAATTGTTGGCGGCGACGACGATAGAGACCTTGAATGAGAAATAAGTGGTTCTAATAGCTTTGGTTATTTAGCTGCGAGATCTGCACGAGGGAATACTTTTCTTGAGGTGTTGATAATTGCTTGTGATTATCTATCGATCGTGGTCTGAAGAAAACTGTGGAAGTTAGTGCTGGTTGTGAAGTTTAATTGCTCAACCACAACGAAACGACGGGCTTGGCTCATTTCCATGACCAAACGACAAGCCAGTGCTACAGTCTTTCACTCAGTACCTCCGATACTGGAGCAGCACCAGCAACAATGATCACAGAGACAATAACAGCAACAATTGGACCTCCCCGAACAAAAAAAGGACAGCAAGGGAAATCCCGCGAGATGAGATCCTTGTTAGACGTTGACGGTGCTTCCACAACAACAACATCAACAATTGGACCTCCCCGAAAAAAACAAGGACATCAAGGGCAATCCCGCGAGATGAGATCCTTGTTAGACGTTGACGGTGCTTCCAGTGAACACGCAGGTCTGAGTGCGAACACTAGCCGAGTCACAAGCGTTTTTTCGGGGAACAATAGCAGCGCTGCTTCATGTGCCTACGAAGAAGTCATGAGCACTCGCAGCAGTCAAGTTGAAAGGAGGTTGCTCAGTGTCACATCGGACGATGACAGTGACTTTTGTTTGCCACTGCCGTACAGTAAGATTCCACTCGTCCAAAAACCCCTCTACGGACGCTCGGCCGAAATGGAAACCATTCAACGACGTCTTTCACAGGGAGCGTCTATTACCGCTGTTCAAGGCGTAGGAGGCATTGGGAAATCACACCTGGTTGCTCATGCCTGTAAAAAGTGGGTGGCACAAGATCCCTTTAGCAGGTTTGTTATATGGGTCAACGCTGCTACAGATTATACACTTCGGGTCAGTTATTTGGATGCATTGCAGCAAGTGCTTATGGGGCATGTCAGAAATAAAAACAACAACAGCAACCACAAGACTGCTAATATTGGCATTAGCACGTCTGCATCCGTTGATAACAGTACGTTGGGTTCCGGAGCATCCAATCAGGGGGAGATTGTCATTGTGGCAGAACTACTACACCGGCAATTGAGACGGCAGCGGCGGAAGGAACAAGCTAAACAAGCCCTACTCAAAGGAAAACGAAAAGATCGTGACCATGATGACGACGAGGAAGAAGACACCACCCAAGTCTTTTCTGAAGATACAGATGATTGCGCAGATGAAAACGCGCACAACTATGACAACGAAAATGATGAAATTGACGACAAAGTTGATTATGCCGATTCCATCGATGATTCACAAGAAGAACGAATGGACACCCCGGCGTTGGCACATTTACTTTGGGATTCGTTGTTGCAGGGGATTTCACAAGAGTACGAATGGGTTCTGGTCTATCAAAATCTGCCTGGGGGGATGGGAGGAGTCCAAGGACCAAATGGGATTCAACCCTTTTTTCTCCCTATCAGCGAGGTACCAACAGAAGAATGGTCCCAGGGACGCATCGTTTGTACCACAAGGCATTCCTGTTTCTCAGGAAGCACTGCTTTGGGGGAAATCTTTTCGTTTCGGGTAGATCGAATGGATGAAGAATCTGCCCTACGCATGCTACTAGCACAAGCCGTCTTTGATGCAGGTCATCCCGTGGGTGCCAAAAACCTGGAGTCGCCACGAAAACTGGAAATCTTGAAGGATGCCGAAAAAATCGGACGCAAGCTGGTTGGCCCTCATTACTTGAATGGATCTCCGCTCCTTGTATCTACAGCTATTGGCCATATTGTCAGTTCTGGTATCACCCTTCGGGACTACTACTCTAATCTGAAACAGCAAGTAGCCATGGCGCTTGAGGCAAGTGGCTACGGGAGCGGGAAAGTGCAAAGCAGTGTCAAGCGAGAAACTTCCATAGCGGTATGTCTCGAACAAGCCATAGGCAATGCACACAGTCAAGGATTGGCTGATATTTTGTCTGCAGCGGCCTTCTCTTGTGCCGATAATATTCCTATCAAGCTGCTAGGTGGGGCTACCGAGCGCGTCAAAAAGCTTGTTTCAATGAATCTGCTTACTAAGGTCGGCATAGAAATGTTTTCTATGCACCGTGTTCATCAACGAACAGCTGTCGATGCAGTCCTTACCTACATCGATGACAGCAGAGACATGCCAGACACTGCCGGGGACGAGGACGAGTTTTTGTGCACACCCGACCATGCTGTCCTCAACTTACGATCAGCGTTGAGCAATTTTTCTGCAGACCAGGCTTCCAGCTGGCGATCAGCCAGGATCTATGTGCCCCATGTGGAAGCCCTCCGCGTGCACTACGACCTCTTGGAGCGGAAAAAACAGCTCTCGCCAAATTTCAACCATGCCTATTATGCTGAAATCATTGATACTTGTGCCAGTGTTCTCCAGTGGGCCATGAAAGATCGACTTGCTGCGTTTGTCATGTTCCAAGAAGCTTTGAGGCTCCGACGTGGTATGTTCAGTCTTGTGTCGGCGTCATCTGAGTATTCTAGCAATGATAGCAGTTCCAACATGAAAAGCGATCTTGCTGCGGGATTGTCGAGGACTCTCACCTCTTTGGGCAGCTTGGCTGAGAAAGACGAGGATGCACAGAAATATTTTAGAGAAGCCCTCGATATTGTTACACAAACGGTTGGAGAAAGTTCCGCGTCAGTAGAGGTGATGGCACTTTACGTAGCACTGGCCGATGTGGAGGCGAGACTTCAACGCAATGTCGTTGCCTACGATCTCTACAAAAAAGCGCTGGAGTTCTACTTTACGATTTATGGCCACAACCAAAACATTTACGCCGATGATCAAAAAATGTTCTTGGCAGAAACGCTGCAAAAGATTGGAACTTTGGCTCACTGTCAGATGAAACGACATGCCGAGGCAGAGCTATACTTGGAAGGAACACTGAGTCTTTTGCGCCATGTCGGTGATGAAGAAGCCGAAACCAAACGAGATGAAATGGCGAACGCACTGGAGACGCTGGGGAGCATCTGTCATGCTCAAAATCGAATGCGTGAAGCCAAGCAATATTACAAGAGCGCGCTCCATATGAAAACAAGAATTCTCGGGGACAAGAACTTGACCGGAATGAGCCCAAGTTTAAGTTACGACAGCAGCGACTCGGACGTGACTGCCGACGGAGCAGCTGGAGACCTCGAGCAACCGTTTTTTGCAAATACACTTCACAATTCCAACCAGGAGTATGCTGTGGAACTAGTTCCTGTGGACAGTGTGGTCCGCGCTCGTGCATCTGCCTCAAGAGATATCAAGTTGGCGAAAACATTACACCGTCTGGGAGTAATGGCCTGGAACCTTGGTAGTTTGAAGCAGGCAGAGGATTACTTCGAAAAGGCTTTGTCCTTGCAAAACAGTGGCTATGGAATGGATGCGATGAACGAGGACATTGCTATAACACTATTCTCCTTAGGAGGGTTATGCAATGACCTCCGCAACGATCAAGTGAAAGCGTGCGAATACTACGAAAGGGCTCTCGGATGTTACTATCAAATCCATGGTAAAAAGGCTCAGAATGAAAGCATTGCGCAGTTGCTACATGCTCTCGGGCAATCATCACAGATGCTTAATATGCCTCAAAAAGCCCGAACGTATTTGAAACAGGTATGTATGCAAGCTGTTCCATTTAAGTTTTTGGACTAGAAAAATTTGCATTCTCACTCTTAATTTCTCTTTATGCTGCTCTTCCAGGCTCTCGAAATGAAGTATGTTTTGAACGGTGGGTACGACAAGGTAAACTCAGACATCGTGGCAACTCTGCTAGATTTGGGGAGGGTTTCAAGAGATCTGGGAGAGACGGAGGGGGCACGATTCTTTTTCAAATCAGCATTGGAAGGACTCTATGTTGTTCACGGAAAAGACCACCAAAGTGCCCAAATAGCATCTACGCTGACGCAAATAGGAGGGTTATCGTACTGCTCGGGACTCCTCGCCGACGCTAAGAAATACTTTCAAATGGCCCTTGACATGAAACTTCACTTGTATGGAAAAGATGCTTACAACGACGACTTGGCTTCCAGTTACAACAATCTGGGCAGCCTGCATGCAAGGCTCAAGCATCCCGAAGAAGCCTTTCGATATTACGAGCTTGCGTTGGAACAGTACAACAGGATGCATATAGACGGAACTGAAAATGAGGGGGAGAGCGAAATCAAAAGTCACAGAGCTAGAACGCTGCACAACCTCGGCTTGCTTTCGTTCAATTTACAACACTACAAGGAGGCCAAAAGGTTTTATACCGAGGCTGTCAAGCTCAAGAGTGAAGTGTTCAAGGACGTGGATGACTCCCCGGATCTCGCACTCACTTTGTCTAAACTTTCTAGCGTGGAATCAAGGCAGGGAAGACCGGATGCCGCGAAGTACTATCAAGATCAAGCCATTAAACGGTCGCGTACATTCCTTGAGTCACACAGAAACTTACTCGACAGGAGCCTGCTCCCTCCAACTCCAGAAGAGGCTGCTGCCCTGATGTCAATGTTCCCTTCGGAAGCCAACAACGGCAATCTGGCCTTATTGAATAGCATGGGCCTTTGGAATGAGGCTGACAGGTCTGGAGTTAGCACAAAGACATGCTTGAGTAACCCATTCAACTTTCGGAAGGGCCTGAGCCAATCCAAGAGGAAACAGCAGAAAAAGGCCTCTGCCAACCATGTTCAACTACCTGTAAATGAATAAACTCCATCATTATCGTCAGGATCAGCATACGAAATTATAAGCTTAGGCTAGCTAGTAGTAGCATTTCTCAGAGATAGAATTGTTGGTTCCCTTGTCGCGCCGGTCGCGTTCAACTCGTCTGTCCGTCCGTTGACGGTTCTCGTGGCACTCCCTCTTGAACCCATGGAAGACTCCAGAAGATAATACAACACAAAAACAATCAAGCAGGTCTCTATCTTTCATCATCCAACAGGACCATACCAAAGTCAACTACTTATAAACTAGGGGATCTAAATACTTGGACTATTCGCTCTTTACGCTCTTTCAGTTTGCGACCCTGGAAGGTTGGAGTGTTGTGCGGCAAATAGCGGCGGCGGACTATTTAATTACGCCAACTGTATCTTTGGTGCCTTCTTGACGATCTCGGCTTTCCTGGTATCTTGTACAGTTGTTTGGTGGTGGCAGTACTAGTATCTTGCTATCGTGATCTGAACGGAACTGTGACAAACGAAGGGAAGCTCCTTAACGGTATCAACGGCTCCGAAGGAACCTCTGTCGGTACAGTACCTTGTACTTACACAAAAGCGTACGGTAGCAGGCTCGCAGCGATCATCATCCAAGAAAAAAGTCGGCTCCGCCATGGAAGATTCCACCGATGATAAGGAAGGTGGCAACGAAGAAAAGGAAGATATTGATACCAACAACCCGGACGAACTTCGCCAATTGGGCAACCACCAATTTTCCAATGGCAATTACGAAGTTGCCGCTCACTTTTACACGCAAGCCTTGGACCTTTTGGGCCACGACTATGCTACCTCCGCCAATGATAGCCAAAGCTGTCTGCCACCAACATCTCTTCTTCTAAATTTGTGCAATCGATCAGCCTGTTATTACCAAATGCAGCTTTACGAGCAAGCTCAAACGGATGCCGCCATGGCCTGGAATGCCTTGCCCCAGTGGACCAATATCAAAGCGGCGTATCGGTTGGCGAAGACATTGATTGCCCTCAATAAATTGGAAGAGGCCAAATTTGTGATTGTGGCCCAAGTCTTTCCTGTGTTGGATGAAGTCCAAGCACAGGCACACGAAGAACCCGACAATATGGCAGCAGTCAAAACTCAACGAAGGGCCTTTGACGACCTGCTCAAGGCGCTGGAAAAAAAGCAAAAGAATGACAACGGGGGCAAGGAACCACCCAAATTGTCCATTCGAGACCTTACCCTTCAAGATGAATTGGGGTTTGGCAACTTTTCGGAAATATACAAAGTACAGCACAAAAGCACTGGCAAAGAGTTTGCCCTCAAACGCATCAACAAAAAAAAAGCCAATGACTTGGGGCAAAAGCAGGTAAGCATCGCTGCAGCTTCCTCCCTTCCACTGGATTAGCCTTTCGGAGAACCAGGACACTCATAATTTGTATTCTCTTCTCGGCCTGTCATCATCCTTACCCCAAGCATCCGAATGTTCACGTAAGTACTCGAATGAAGTTGCCAGCGGCCGATGTAAAGTACCTTATCTTATATATGTGCTCGAAGCAAAAGCTTACCATGTTTCGCCCATCCCATTATGACATTGCGTAATCTATTGCTGCTGCAGAATGAAATTTTGATGGAACGACGCACCCTCTGTGAGCGACTGTCGGCCACAAAAGGCACCCACCATCCTTTTATTGTTCAAATGCATGCCGCCTTTGACGATTACGAACATATTTATTATTGCATGGACTTGCATGTTACATGTGGGGATCTGTGGTCCCAGCTAAAACATGGAACCGACAAGAAAATGGTAGGATGTCACCGAAGTCAAGCCAAGCATTGGCTCTACCAATTGGTCGATGCCCTCGAACATATGCACGAACATGGCATCGTACATCGCGACTTGAAACCCGAGAATATTTTGTTGGATAGTAGGAATCATGTTGTTGTGATTGACTTTGGAACGGCCAAAGATTTGGTCTATACGAATCTGAATGGACCCGAATTTGTTGGGACGCCCGATTTCATGAGCCCCGAAGCTGTCAAGGTAAGTTGCATTTTGCTGGACCCAGTGGATGTGCAAGACCTGCAGGGAAGATATTCAGGGAAGGCTAATAGTCATGTTGTCGGCACGTGATGTAAAACCAGGGTGGAAGAGCTGAAAATAGTGATCGCAGCGCGGAGGATTACCCCGACGCCGACTGCAGTGCTGAGTAAGTTTTTATGGCCAGAAGATTGCATTTCAATCCCGATACATTATTTCTAACGAAGCATCCCCGGCTCTCCACGTCCCGAACCGAACCGAACATAAACACACACCCAACAACACCCAACTCACACTCTACACCACAATGCAGTTTGTGGGCCCTTGGAGCAATCGCCTACATCTTGCATACTGGAGAAACGCCCTTCTGGTCCCCCAGTCCCTTTTTGACCTTTTTGAAAATCAAGAGGTGCCAACTGACTCGTGGTTGGGGAGTAGCCGATGATGATGCATGGGATTTCGTTGACAAGTTGATCAAATTGGATCCCAGGGACCGTTTGGGTGCCCACGTATTCGAAGTCGACAAAATGAAACGAGTCATGAAGCGCAATGACCCCGCTGGCTACGATTGCTTGAGAAACCATCCATACCTGAAAGACTTTCATGAATTGCCTGCGGAAAAGAAGGTACAGAACCCAGTGCCCTCGCTGCGCGATCTCGCGATCCGAGCCTGTGTCGAGTTGGTAAAGAAGGACAGCGTGGATTTTGGCACTATGGAGAAACACCAGCCCGGGGACGGCAGTTCTCACGACATGACAAGACTACATCTTCGTGACAGGCATTGTGTGCTTCATTTGTGTGATAAACTACAACTTTTCAAAGTGGCAGGTGATGCAGTTGGGCAACAGCCGAGGCTGTACAGCCGTTTCTTTGACGATGTCGTGCATTGCCGCCTGTTTAGCAAATTCAAAGAGCGTCTGGGGACACATGACTTTTGTGGATTGACTCAAATGAATGACAACCATGGTCGGACGCCAAGCTCTTTCAATGAAGACCCCTACGGCAATCCAATCAAAGCCGAGCCCGTTAAGATAGCGGTGATATCAAATCCTTTGTTCTGCTCTGGCAAAGCTTTTGAAGATGAGAGCAGAAAGAAGCACAAGAAAGACCTGAAAAAGTGTATCGCAACAATCAACAGAGTGAGGCCAAAGATGGTCGTGGTCAATGGCAACCTAGAAGAATCCAAGAAACTCCTTGCTCGAATTAGTGATTCCATCCCTGTTGTTGCTAATGGCGGGGATGGTTCCTTCTATACAGCGTGGTACTGGGCTACGCAGGTCATCACAATTTCAGCAACACCCCCCGCATTGTCTTCGAACAATACAGAGCAGATGAAATGGCTTCGCGAGCAACTTGAAGCATCGCGAATGTCCAAACACTCCTTGTTCGTTTTTACAGATGGGGATCCTCGTGACTTGCCTCTTTTTGTGCAAAAGCGAATGGCGAGGGGTAGAGTGGGTGCTCTCATTGGACATTGCAAAGAAGAAGAGGGGCCATCCTTCCAAGATAGTCTGAAATACGATTACAAGGAAGACTCCGCTGGGGCCCAGAAAAAAAAGAGTGACGACAAAGACGATACTTCTGTTCGATCAACTGATTCTGCTGACGATGAAAACGACAACAATTCCATGAAAGTATTTGGTTGTCGTGAAAGTGCTATTCGTTGGATAACCGTCGACGTCGAAGATGGAGGTGAATGGAAGCAGGAGCTAGAAGTCATCACGGACAGTTGATCCTGCTGTTGAGTGCATCACCTGCCCCCTCACTTCCTTGGGGCCTATCTCGCACACAAACGCAACAAATTAAGTCGGATTTCAGCTCCATAACACCACCAGTCAGTTCGTAGTGTAACACTTCACTAATAATCAAAGGGCCACAAGTTGAACTATTACTGAAATCATTATTATTATTCTTTATGTAAAAATGGCATGTACTCGGTCATGAACTATCAAAACTCTAATAGTATCGCATCATATCATATCGTATCGTAGTGATTCGGCGCAACCGAAGAATGGAAAAACAAACAAAAAAGGAAGTGCGTGTCGTAGTTTTGAAATTGTGGTGGAGGAGTGAAATCTATCTTGACTCACACACTCACTTCCGGACTTCACTTTGGCAACCCAAACGTTCCCAAATACGATCCAGAAATTCTTTCTCTTGTTCCGGACTGGTCTTGTCGTCGGCCTTCAAACGGGCCAACAAATCCTTCTCCTTGGCAGGGAACAAGGTACACCGTTTAAAGTGTTCGTACATTTCCATGAGCTTTCCAGGCAGCATGCGTCGTCGTAGTGGAAACATGCGACTGAGACCACACCTTCCGACATGACAGCAATACCGACATCCAAAGCCGGGAAGTCCCACCCGAAGTGTCTTGCGCTTGCCGACGCGTTCGCTGTCAATCAAGTGCACGACTTGGACTTGCGACATGAGCGTGTACAGATAATCCGAGGTAATGTGAATATCTTCGGGACTGACCAAGAGTTTGGCAGGAGCATGGGTGTGGGGGATATCTCCCACGGTTCCAAAGGGTGGTCGACGACGGGCCGTGGCTTGCGTCTCGGCCGTCATTTGAATGCCGTGTTCACTGTCAATCATACCCAGCTTTTCGGCAGCATAGATCCAGTATTGTTTGCTGTCGTAGGCGCCCTGAGAGTTCTTGGCCTTCAACTCGGTAAAGAGTTTCTTGCGGAGCTGTGGGATTTCGGGGCATTGCTCGAAATGATCCCTCAACATCATGGTAAAACTCTGATAGAGTTGCCGAATGCTCGAGGGGAAAGCCGAGGAGCGTGAACTGCGCTGGCCTGGATGAAGGTGGGCACAGTAGCGACATCGGATTCCGACTTGCTGAAAGGTTTCGCCACCGTTGTTGCTGTTGTTGGCAGCGGCGGCTCCCTTGCTGGAACCTTTTCCAGAAGTGGCACCGTTGTCCACGTGACGGCTAGCCTGTACAACCTCAATCAGATCAAATCGGATAAAGCACTATCAAAATAGAGCAACGAAGGCCAAGTTAGTTATTGTGATGAATGGAAGAGAGCAAGCGTACCTCATGGCTCACTATAGAATACAAAACAAAACAAACACAAATCGTACCTGAAATTCCGTCAACCAATTGTTGTCTTCATCAATGCCGAGAGGAATATGAACCCGTTGACTGTAATGCGCGGCAGCTCCTTCTTCAATCACGGGAGGAAGTGGCAAGACCGCTGTCGTCGACGCCGTGCTAAAGGTTGGAAGATCCATGGGTGGTTCCGGGAGTTGTGTAGCCGATGACTGGTTGTCTGGGCCTCCCGCCGTGAGGGAAAGATGATGAGGATGATCGTCGTGGTGATGGTGGTGGAGGTGGGGACCACCACCACCTCCACGTGGGACGCCGCCACCACTCACAAAGGGATTATGTCCTTCATGTTGCTGCTCCAATAACGAAGACCCAGGAGGACAAGCCGATGCAGCAGCGTTGGCACCACCCCCACTCATACCCGAGGAGCCCGTGAATCCAGCAAGACTTGCAGCGTTGTTGTTGTTGCTATTGGTATTGCTCGTCTTGTTGGCGTTGTTGTTCGAGTCTTGCTGCTGTTGCTGCTGCTGCTGACGTTGCTCCATTTCCATCAAAGCAAAGAGACGATGGGTATTGGCTCCTGAAGGAAAGCCCATGGCGCCGGGACCTCCCGCATTGGGATGGAATCCAGCAAAGCCAGCATATGGGTTTTGCCCAGCACCGGCACCACCACCAGCCAGGAGACTGAGATCCCCAAAAGGATTGCCTCCTCCTGCACCAGCTCCACCAGGCCCATTGGGCAAGAATCCTCCAAAGGGATTGCCACCGAATCCTCCAAAGGCATTGGAAGGATCTCCTCGTTGTGGTCCACCCAACAATCCTCCCATGCCCATGTTCATGTTCATACCCATGTTGCCCATGCGTTGTTGATGCTGCTGCATCTCTGTAAAGTACAAGGACGCAATATCATCTCCACTTCCTGGACCAGCGCCACTGGCACCACCAGTGCCTCCTGCACCACCACCATTACCTGCACTGCTGCTTCCTCCTCCTCCTCCCAACATGGCAGCTCGAGCGGCCATGTTCATACCATTCATGCCACCCATGCCAGCAGCAGCACCGCCACCAAAGTTCATGCCGCCCATACCACCCATGGCGCCGGCGGCCATGTTCATTTGATTCATCATCATCATTTGATTGTTGGAAAAGGCAAGGCCTCCTCCTCCTCCAGAGTCTCCTGAGGAGTTCGTATGGTTGCCGCCTCCTCCTGGACCAGCGTTGCCGCCCATGTTCATGCCCATGTTCATGCCCATTCCATTGCTCATGTTGTTCATCATCATGAGATTGCCTCCTCCATTTGCGCCGCCAGCGCCACCAGCACCAGTAGGTTCATGATGGCTGCTGTTGTGGTTGTGGGTGGACGCGTTGCTGTCGCCATTATTGGTATGATTGCGTTGCCGTTTGGCAGCCGACTGTTCCGCTTCGTGTTGATCGTATTGGGCTTGGAGAAAGGAACTCAATTGATGGTTGCCACTGCCGTCATCACCGGCGGCGGCAGTTTGTGGATCGGCAGCAAACTGGCGTTTCAAAGACTCGAGGCGTTGTTGCTGCTGTTGGTCCATCGTTCCACTTGCTCCTCCTCCGGGGCCAAGACCTTGGGCTTGTTGTCCACGAAACATGCTGGACGTTTGGTTCTTGCTTGCTTGGAAAGAAAGAAGGACAAATGAGAGTGTACTGTACTGTATGCCTTTTTGTCCTTTCGAGAAGAAGAGGTTCTTATTCTGTTTGTGCAAGAGAGAGAGAGAGAGAGAACATGTTAGCTGTTGTTGTCAGGAATCAATATATCATAGATAGCTCTGGCACGAGCATTAGTACTGCTATTAGATTACTCTTCACTAGTCTCGATAGGGAGCATGTTCACTACTACCAACTCACTTACAACAGCAGCGGGGAATTAGGAGATCGATGCCTTTTAGCAGAGGGGCAGCTAGTATTGTACTGGTACTGGTGATAGAAGGATGGTTGGTACCTTAGCTCAGACCGCTTACAACGCAAGTCAAGCTAACCGAGAAATCGACAGAATGACAAGTGAGTTATTACTCTACTATTGTTCGTTTATGAGAGCTTTCAGGGAATTAATCAATTTACCAGACAAACCGGGCGAATGGCGAAGGGAGCAGCCAACTTGCAAAAACTCAAAGTTATTTTACGTAGCTTCTAGGTAGAAACAGCACTGGAGCGAATGGCATGGTCAAAAGCAGAGAAGAAGGAGGCTTACCCTCGCCGTAAAAATCAACGTACGCTAGTACTAAGCCTTAAGATCTCAAAGGTTACCCGTAATTTGCTTGCTGCGGAAGACTTCGCAGAGCTTCTTCCTTTGGTTAGTTCATTGCGCGGTTTGAAACTAAAAATATTACGGTACCAAATGCACGTACAGCTACACAGTCGACATACTCCGAGGTGTTGCCAGTTAACTATTCTGTAGTTAGCTACTACTAGCTACTCGGAGTAGCTAGCAAGTACTAGCATCAACGCATCACGAGTAAAACACAAACCACGTATGTAAGTTCGATGGCAAGAAAAACTCTCTTTTTCGCTGGCTAGTGCTTCAACGCTGCCGTCCAACCAGGCTACTGTACTTCAGTACTACTACTAGTAGAGTAGAGTCTAAAGGCCTGAAGTACTTCTCAAGCAAACGCCTCTAATACAAATACTTAGGGTTACGGGGAAAGACCCTTCTCAAGTCAATTTCCAATCAATATGTCGACAGAGAACATAGGCCTGATTCCAGCGGTTTGAACTACACATAAGTAAAATGTTTCTAATTACAGTTCGCACTTCGCACCTCATTCGATTCCCATTTTTGCGTGAAACCTAAAGTGATAAAGGAACCTTGAAGGTGAGAAAAAGAAGTAGCCCTGCCTGCGTGCACATTTACTGCATTTGCCTGCTTTCAATCGCCTCCGGAGGATTTTGCGGCACGGAATTCAGATGCCGACCATCCAGCCACACTTGTAAGTGTTTACGATTACCCATGTCGTTTCTGAACATTGTACTCCGAGTCTCCGAGTATACTTGTGTCAGTTGTGTGGCTGGTCAGTAGTCAGTCGCCAGTACGGTATAAAAAAGACTGACTGAGTCACTGTAGGACATCTTGAACGATTCCTCGGCTGCTCGAGTACTAGTACTAGCTAGTAAAACCATGTCACGACAACTACTATTTTACTGGAGTGTGAATCGAATTCCATTCCGATGTCCCGCCTGTTGACAAGTGAGAACTGTTAGTGGAAAGAAAGGAAAGGAGTGCTAACTGCAGTGATTTAAGTGAACAGGCCTGGCTTACCGAGAAGTTCTCAGCGAAGGGCCAGTCATCTGACTGTCTACCGGTTATTATGTTGCCCTATTCCCAGCGATATGTCTTGATTCGGTTAGAGTCCATGTCCCTTCAATGTCGCAACTCTTGACAAACCAAACCTTCGCGGGGAGCGCAGCTTTCGGATTGATTCAAATGGTCCCTGAAAAAAGGTAGCACATGTTCCCTTATATTGCTTGTAACTAGCTAGTAAGTGGCACGACGAGTGCTATAGTTTGTTGTTATTAATTTTAAACATTACTGATCTACTACTGCAACATTCACCAGTAGATCTCTCCAACATTTATTAGAAATTATCCGGTGAGGTCTACACCGGGAACAACAGCTAGAAGAAGCGATTAAAGAACGAAGTGAAGTGCGCAAAGGATAGGAAGCGAAGCTCTCGAGGAAGCTCCCGGAGAGATTGAAGCGAGAAGACGATTCAAAGTTTCGAGAGCAAGCCATCGGCCGCATGCCGAAGAGGAGCCGTAAGAGTGTACCAGATCGCCATAAAGAAGAAGAAGACCGCGAGAGTGCACCGGTGTGCGCACACAAATGTCAGTGTTCACACCCGACACGTTTTCTGCTGACCCGCGGTTTGCCAAACTAAGGGACGACGATGCTTACCGGGCTGCATTGGAGGAGGCCAATGTCAAGACGACAGTGGATTTATGGAAAGTGAGCCAGCGGCAGTATCAGTACAAACTGCCATCGGAAAATAGAGATCGTCTTTCTGATGCATCAGGTGTCAAACTAAAAGAACTGATGAACATTGTTTGGAAGGAGCCCGATAAACCCACACTGACTGCAGTGCCTGGACGCGAGGATTTCTCGACGGCCGTCAATCCAATACATTGGAATGGCCAAAACTCAGAGCTGCTTAGCATTGTTGCCCAACTGCGCTTTGCGAAAGCCAAAGGAAAGAAACAATACGCCGACGCCCTGTTGGAGGCAAATGCAAACAGCGTGGGGGACTTGAAAACACTCATGCACGACAGTTATGTCCACAGACTCAACACTGGCAGCAACAGGGTCCGGCTAAGTGCCAAAACCAGGACAGCATTAAAGGGACTTCGAAAGAAAGTTTTGTCCGATCCACTTCTGTACACAGTTGGATCCATAACGACAGATGCGGCAGTGTTTATGGACATTTCCTCATGCTTTGGAACGAATAGCTTGACCCTAGCGAGCCAAAAGCGACACAATTTGCAATCAGCTATGGAAAAGGTGGCTGCAAAATGGGTTGAACCACTTGCGGACAAAGAAAAATACACAGTGTCTAAATTGAACAATAACATGCGAACTGTGCCTTTTTACAACTGCGACCCCAAAAAGAACGAGGAATGCAAGGAAGAAGGAAAATTGCTATTCGAGGATTACGACAATCTGGTGTCCTTGATTCACCAAGCGCTAGTTGATGTGGGACAGTGCAAACTTGATCGAGACACGCTGTCCAAACACATTGTGATGACAGCTCTCTTGACATTGAAAGCTGGCGAACAGCAACAGGCCTACCGAGACTACACCCTTCAAAGTCTGTTTGGGGATAGGAACACAACCCGCAAGTTGGTCGATGGTCCAGTCCCTGATGAGCCCTTTCCATGGGCCGCCGACATTCCCTTAGCCAGTGGTGGGTTGAACCTGAACTTGTGGCATGGGTTCAATGAAGAACATGAGCCAACTGCGGACGACTTCCCGATCGAAAACTGGAACATAAGAATGCATGTGCCAGAGGGATGGTTGCTCCTCAGGCGAGGGGACTTGGTTCATGCTGGAGGTCTCCAAAATGCGAAAGGAAATGGAGCTCTCAGGGTGCATTGGTACATTCCTATGAAACTTAAGGATGTCCATGAAAATGGTGGACAAACAAAAAAGGTGGACAGGACGGTGCAAGGGAAAGAAGAAGGTGGAATCAGTCTTGCCTACATTTGCAAGGTGATGAACCAGGGACTGTGGGAAGAGGAAGTCCTGGGAAAAGGCAAGAGGAAATTTGAGAAAATAGATAATTAACTACTGCACTAGCTTTTGTTTCTTGAATTTTAATGTACAATGCCCGGTAGAACCAACGAGTCAGAGTCCCCCATTCCAGATGAGGCCGTAGCAGTAGCCAGAGGCTTGGCGGAAGACCGCGCGAAGATTTGATCCGCCCGATTGGATGCACCCCACTCGGCATAAAACTTGGCAGCTTTCTGGAGGTGGTAGTGGGCATCATTCTTGAAATCGTGTCGGAGGTAGAAATCACCAAACCGTTCATTGGCAAGGGCCTGGACCTGGAGAAAGCCTTGCCGACCACAAAGCTTAATCGCTTCCTTAAATAACTTGAGCGTGTGTTCGAATTCATTCTTCTTCAAGGCTGAAATTTCTGCTTGTATAAGCACCGTACAGTGTATTGCGTTTGGGTTTCCTTTTCGTGCCCAATCTTGAATGATGTTTGAATGCAGAAGTCCCATCCTCTTGTGTTTGCTCTTCTTAGACTTTTGAAATGCGGAGAAGTAAGCCATAGCACAATGGAAATGAAGTGGTAGCAAACCATATGCACCGGCGATGGCCTTATCAAAATATCCCTTGCTGGCACCAGTTTCCTCAATCAGCTCAATAGCTTTATCAATTTCGCCACTCCAAAATGCCGCTGCCAACTTGCATCGTTCATGCTGTGCTTTATCTACACCGGAAGCATTTGCAAGTTGAGGAAAGGCCCCTTCCACGTCACGGCCGAGAAGGTAGGCGACAAGCTGCCAAATTGCTTCGGTTTGCAGGCAGGCTTTTTCCTGTTTGAGATCTTTCATCTGCTTGGTATACATTTGGCAATCCTTCTCCAGCATGTTTAAAGGAACTCCATTCTGGAAACCAGTATCTATGTAGCAGAAGATGCACCAGAAGGCACTTTCGACATCTCCAAGGGCCAGTCCACTTTTGTATCCATCAATGTAAAGTTTCCGGAGATTCATTGTAGATACCTGCCAGTGAAGACAAAACGCTGTGCTGACAAAAATCGTGCGAGCTCTGCATGTTCCGCTTATTTGCCCGGCCACCGAGGTTCTGCTGAAAAAAGCGAGCGACAACTCACCAAGCTGTTTGCCGCCTTCCAAGTCTCCCAATTCAGCCGCGAGCATCAGACCAACCGTGCTGATCAAAGGCGGGGAGTAGTCGCTGATGCCGTACTTTTGCGTGTATTTCAAGCCTTTCATGATAACCAAAGGAAATATATCGGACTTGGTTTGAAAAGCGTACGTCACCAATCGGTCCAAAAGACGCATGACCAATCGATGTAACGGATCTGTCATTGGCGGAAGACATTGCAGTTCCTTTTCCAAACTCTTTACTGCAAATTTGGTTTTCATTAAGCCTCCTATGGTGTGGATGGCCCAACCAAATGTTGGAAATGTGCAGCCAAGCATCGCCAGAATTTCGAGGCATTTTTCCTGCGCAAGGAACGAGTCTCCGTGGGAGTTGTCGATCGAGTCCAATAGAACAATGTAGGCTCTCTCTTTGTCCAACATGCGTATGTCTTTCCGAGAGCAAACAACGTCGCAATACTTTCTGGCTGCTTCCATCTCCCCAATGCAATAGTGCGCTTCTGCGGCGGACGAATAAAGATTGAGGCTCAAAGCATAGTGCGTTTCCCAATGCCCCCTCGGCAAGACACTGACACCCCTTGCCAAATAATGTGCAGCACTTGCAAATGCTGCCGATCCCATGGCCATACCACCAGCTGTTGCATTCAGTTCGGCAAGCACTGTACCCTGGGTGTCGTTCTTTGGAAGTTTCGAAATATCTCCATCCAACAGACCAACAATGACAAAGATACTGCACTCTTGCCCCCTCTGATAAAAATCCTCCAGTAGGAACCCCCCCAGCACGCTCTGTAAGTTGACTAGTTCTTCAGCGCTAATGAGACGCAAGGCGGTTTCTTGGATCTTGTCATGATCCCATTTAATGGTTCCTTGCCTCTGGTCGTGCACCAGCAGCCCTTCGTCCTCGCAGACCTCTAGAAACTGCGCTGGATCCAAAATATTCGCGGCTTCTTCTCCTTCTTGGTACATCGTCCTTCGAAATAGGACATTATTATTAAAATGCCAAAATACTCTTTCAAAGACCGAGTACGAAAAGGAGGAACCCAGAGTCGCCACAATTGGAAGCATTTTCCGGATTTCTTGGGGCATAAACTGTAAATTTTGTTCGATAATTTCAATGACGTTGTTGGTGGCCGATTCCCGAAGCTTGACTTGTTCCACATCCCAGACCCACTGGAGCGTTCCTATATCAAAATACAATAGGCCCGTTGTGGGCGACAACGACGACGACATAGATGGTTGTGGTTGCTGCGACTCGGATACGAGAGATTTGAGAAACTGAATGACATGAAAGACATTTCCCTTTGTCTTTCGGTGCACGCATTCCGCCAAGGACAATGTATCCTCTGGACTTTTGGCCGCCAGGATATCCAACAACATTTCGTTGACTTGGGCCAGATTCAAATTGTCCACTTGGAGGCGAGTGACTTGTAGCGAACGAAATGCCCCCGCTCCTTCTATTTCTTGGGCAGCAAGGCCTTCTATTTCTTGAATTGTCGTGGCGAGCGCGTCCACTTCTTCTTCGCTGCGGTATGTTGCCAGTATCATGAGACCAAAATGGGACAGTTTTTCTGCTGTGGCATTCTCCATGGATGGAGCTTGATCAGCCCCAGCACCACCATCGGCCATTAGACTCTGAATAAGATCCAAGGATGCCGCATCGGCCCATTGAAGATCGTCCAAAAGAATGACGACAGGACCAAATCTACACAAGACTCTCATGAAACGTCGAAAGGCATATTGGAACCGATTCTTGTGTGCTTCACTGTATCCTCCTGCACGCATGATTTGTGTTGAATCGTCCCTGTTTTTGATTGTTGCAGTATTGGTATTTACTGCTTCCTTCCCTCCTTCGTCGTCTTCCATAATACGCCGTAACTCTGGAAAGACCGTGGTCAGGATTTGCCATTCACTTTGGTTCTCTGCTGCCATTGCCGTAGCCACCGCCGACGAGGACGAGGACGCTCTTGAGGAGGTTGTGCAAGTACCAGCAGTGGTTAATTCTTGTCGCAATTGAGTTTGTAATTCCTGAAATGAAAATTGCCATTTGTGATTGTCTTGTTGTTGTTGTTGTCCGACGGGGTGGCTCTTGTGCCAGAGTAATAATTCCACTAATTCTTGACAGGCCTGGGTAAAGGCTGCATACGGCACAAAATGAGTGACTTTTTGCAAATCATATTTTCCCGACATGAAAAACCCAGCTCCTCCTCCTCCTCCTCCATGATTATTATTATCACGTTGAAAAGGCTGTAAACTTTGCCTCGCCACGGAGGATTTGCCGGTTCCCGCACGTCCTTCCAACAGCACCAATTGTCGATGCACTAGTATTATTTCTTCTTCTTGTTGTGGTTGTGCCGCAAGCTGTTTCCATGCCTGCGTGACTTGTTGGATTTCCACATCCCGCCCATACAATTTGGTGCCATCTAACCGCAATTGCGCCATTTCCAATTGAGATGTCGCTCTTTGTAGAGATCGACGTCCTATAGAATCACTCATGGGTTCCAAAATTTGTAAACGTTGGTAATTCTCATGATGATGATGTGGTGCTTGTGTCGAGGAAGCGGACGTTCGAAGCGACAAACATCCACTGCTGATGCTGCTGCCCACTCCATCGTTTTCGTCGTCTTCGTCCGTCATGACTGAGGCACCTCAATGGTTCCTTCGTTGCTCTAACTCTGTTGCTGCTGCTGCTGCTGGAACATCAAAAGCTTGGACGGTACTGTGGATAGGAGGCATTGATTTATTGTTGGGTCAAACGAGGAAGAAGAAGAAGAAGCAGCAGCAGCAGCAGGAGAAGGTATAATAGGAAATAATTATTTTATTGGCTCCGTTCGTTGTGTCCTCCAACTACTACAAGCTAGAGTAGACCTACGCAACGGAGCTTCCCCACGACCGCCATGGTTACTCAACTGAACAGTGTGCGTGATAATTCACAGGGAAACTGCGCTACCATACTATGTACTTTCTACCAGAAAAGTGCACCGGCCCGTGAAGAGTCTGTCATGCAACATACATACTACTATAGTATAGTCCATAGTTAGAATTTTTGTTTATTTATGTAGGTGGGGGATTCCCTTGCATTGGTCTACCTACTGCCTCTCAATCCATCACGACAGTTAGTTTACTCGTTACTCCAAATAGTGGCAACCTTCATGTTGTGAGCATCTTGATGATGGTCATGACTTTTGCCTTGCGTTTGATCCACCATGATGATTCTGTCTCCATTCTGAATGAATCCCAATTCCATGGCTGTGCGGACACATTCTGCCCGAAGTTCACTAAATCTTGTGCTGGCTGCCTTGGGGCTCAATTTGGACTGGAGCATCAAGGGCTTTACCGATCTGTAAAGTTGCAGGCGACGAGCCACTTGAACATCGGTACAAAAGGCCAGGACAGGAACCGTGGGTTGATGACGGGCCACAGCACGAGCCACTCGGCCGGACTGAGTAATCACCACAATGCATTTAGCCCCCATGGCCTTGGCAGAGCCAACCGAAGAAGCCGCAACGGCATCCAATTCCTGATCACTTTGGTTCAATTTCACATGACGTTCACTGTTCCAAACACTTTTTAATTCGGCATCACGAAGCTGATCGGCTTCCCAACAAACACTTCCCATACTTCGCAAAGCTTCAACGGGGTATTTTCCAGCTGCCGTCTCACCCGACAACATGGTAGCATCCGCCCCATCCAAAACAGCAGTGCCTACATCTGTCACTTCAGCACGTGTGGGACGTGGCCGGGTCTGCATGGAGTCAAGCATTTGGGTTGCCACAATCACACTGCATTATATTATATTATAGCACAGCACAACACAGCAAGAAGAAAGCTGGAAATGAGATCTTGTGTCGGAACGTTTCAAACTATCGGGACAATACAACACAACACAACACAAAAGAAGCATACCTTTTTCCTGCTTGATTGCATTTTTGGACCATCATCTTTTGAGCTCGAAAGACTTTGCTATACGGAATTTCCACACCCAAATCCCCTCGGGCCACCATGATGCCATCGGAAGCTTCCAAAATTTCATCATAGTTGTCTACGCCTTCTTTGGACTCAATCTTGCTAATCACCAAAGGCCTCAAACGTGTTTGACCATTGCATAGGGGAAGGTCGGCCACACATCGATCCAAATAGGCGATGACAGCCCGGACATTGGAGGCGGTTCGAATAAAGGAGGCCGCCACAAAATCGGCACCCACGGTACAGGCCCACTATACAATACAATACAATACAATACAGCAGTAGTGTATCACAGTATAGTCGTGCGATGCATTCATTCATGGATGGGTCCGAGAGCGAGTGTTTGTGTGGGAAGAACCAAAAAGGTCATGAACTCGTTCGGTGAGTAAAACAAAGGTAAAGCCACATCGGAGCGAAAGCTACAAAGGGCGTTGCCATTCACACACAAATGCATACTATAAAATCAATAATACCATGGCAGCACATACCTTGAGATCCCGTTTATCCTTGTCCGTCAATGCTGGCAAATCCAATACGGTATCGGGCAAATTGACGCCCTTGTTTTTTTTAATCGGTCCACCATTGAGGGCGGTACACGTGACGGTATTGGACGAGGGATCCGTTTCCAAGACCTCGAGGGCAATCAAACCATCGTCGAGTAAGACTTGTTTGCCCACTTCTAACGAAATCGCAATGGATTGATAATCGACTTGTAACTTGTGGGCGCGATCTTCCGGCACGGCGGGTGCTTCGTCGACCACCGAAGCAATCGTGAGCGTGACGGTATCTCCCACTTGAATTTCGGCCACATCGACATTGCCTTGCAAGGGCCCGGTCCTTATTTCAGGACCCTTGGTATCGACGAGAATAGCTCGGACATTGTTGGGCAACAAGGCGGCGTGCTCCGTGGTAGCCCCACCCGTGGCCAAGGCATGGTGTTTGCCATGAGCGGCTCGGATCCGTTCCAAACATTGTTCGGGATAGGTATAATCATCCCCGGCATGACTAAAATTCAACCGAGCGACCGACATACCATAATCCACTAATTTTTGAATCGATTCGACACTGTCCGTGGCGGGTCCAATGGTACAGACAATTTTGGTTTGACACCCCGTGGCCGGAATTTGATTGAGACGAGATTTAAATAATTTTTTCTCGCTTGGTAGAGCTCCCATGGAAACACCGACGACAGCTTTGACGGACGTGGTACTGTAATAATTCAGGGAGAGCCTCGTGGCTAATAGGGGTCTTGAAAGGGACTTGAAGGAGGATAACATCTTGGAAGTGATTTTGTTCCAATGACTGATTGGCAGATTTGTAAGAAAAAGCAAAAAAGGAAATCGAATACTAGCTAGCTAGGTATAGCTATGAATTGCGAAGCTTTTTGATTTGCAATGTGGCGTACGCGTATATATCGTCGCTTGAGAAGATATGGCTATGGTTGATTTGCAATATCAATCCTACTGGAGTAGAAGTCAGTCCAGTGGCGAAGCTTTTTAGATATATGTTTTATATTTGCTTGTACGTAAGGGGCTTGTTGTCACTTTAAAAGATCGCTTGACTGTAGGAAACTACTAGCTAGCTGTAGCTAGTACTAAATCTCTCATCAAAAGTCGGGTATCGTACTTGTAGAGTCTTTGCAATTGGTGAAATGATGGATGATGTATGATGGCATAGATTCGATGATGGTTGCTGTGACGACTGACGAGGGCGACGACGACGGATAATCAAAATAATGAATCATGAATGAATGAGAAAGGTATCTTTTGTTGTAGAGGTCGCACAAATGATCAACCACATGCCCACATCTGATTGGCTGATCACAAAAAGTTCAATTTTTTTGGACGAAATAACCATTTGCTCCGGGTGGTAAATGTACATTACACGTTGGACGACTGTGACGCGCGTTGAATTTTGGGTGTACAGACAGACGAAATTTACACAGGAGCATGAGGGACAGAAAAAATGGCCTTCACTTTTCTAAGGAAAAAAGCATGTTTTTGTTTCTCCATGTTCTCCACCATGATCTATGAAAACATATTTTTGCCGTTGTGACAGTCTTCTTTGAACCACATCATGAAAGACAGTCTCAGGTCAAAAGACCAACAGACATCATGCTAATTAGCTCTGGGCATAGATTTAGCCAGAAATTGACAGTTTTTCAATTAGGAGACATTTTGGGGCAGCTCCATTTTCACCAACATAATCCTAGGCACACATGATGCTCCCTATGGGGAGATTTCGTCTTTGATGGCTATTAGAAAGATTACTTGAAGCCCAAAGACCAACAGACATCATCTTGGCCAACCAGAAGCAAGGACTGGAGCAAGTCATCCAATCCCAAAATTTCAGACAAAGCACACAAAGCTCCATTTTCACCAAAATCATCCATAACAAACATGTTTTTATTAATGACAATGATTTGGTTTTGCTCCTTGTGAGATAGGTTACCTAAGGGTTAAAGACTGGAAACTTTCATGCTGGCAAGCTAGAGAAAAAATAGAAAATTCACTCCAAAAAAAAAAGTGAAAAAAAAAGTTACTTATTTTTTTGGAACTCAAAATTTGAAATTCATGACCATCAGACCATCGACGGTCTGCACTTCCTTCCTCCGGCCCTGTCGGTCGTTCGCAAAGCCCGTGAAGACCGGGAAACCGCCGTTCCGAATCAATTCAGCCAGTAATACTACTAGTACTAGCTATCTAGCTATTGCTAGCTATTGCTAGCTATTGCTACTAGCTAGCCAGTAGACCCGTTCGTCCACACTGTTGTCATTGTTAATTATACACCGTCTTCCTTCTCCTCCTCCGCCTCTTCCTCTCTTGTTATCCTTAGTATCTCTAAAATCGAAATCACCATGGCATCAACGTTGGCAGAAGCACGAGCTTTTGTGGATAAATTTAATCAAGATTATGAAGCTAAACATGAAGCTTTTGAAAGTCAGGTGCGTGTGCAACATTCAATTGATTGTGCTGTAGAGCATTCCCTTGCGTGATATATGCGAAAAAAACTTATATTACGAATGGATTCATTCCAGTTCTGGGGTACGAAAATGGCACTGAAAGATGAAGGCTTTACTGCCGAAAACCTCAGGTATGTACGACCGTTCCGAGCCGAGGCGATTGGAAAAAAAAGGTATGGCTCTCACAAGTGACACACCACTCTTCATTGATTGCCATCATCCACAACCGCAATGAATAGCCGCACCAAAAAAGAAATGGAAGATTTGCTCAGTGATCCCGCCATTCTATCCAAAGCGCAACAACTACGAAAGGACAGTGCCGATGCCAACGTCAACAAGGTTTTGGATATTATCATCAAGACGTGCCAATGTTATACCATGGCACCCTCCGCCAAAGAATTACGAGAAGGAACGGCCCAATTGGAAAGTAAATTGGAAATGGCTCGGAATCAAATGACAACCCTGGGATACACCGATCCCTTGACGCAAAAATTTGTGGAAAAATCGTCCGTGGGATTGCGCAATCTACTCAGCACGTCTCCCGAAGAAAGCATTCGGCAATCCGCGTATGAGTCCTTGTGTAGCATTGGACCCTTCGTCTTGGATCACGGATTTTGCGAGATTATCAAACAACGCAATCAATTGGCCAAGAGCTTGGGATTTGTCGATTATTACGATTACAAAGTCCAAAATGCAGAAGGCTTTAACAAGACGACGCTCTTTCAAATGCTGGATGGATTGGAATTCGGGACGCGTCCCATTATGGTACAGGCACGTGCCGAATTCGCTCAACGATATGGGCAGGATGCTCTTCAAGCTTGGAATATGCCTTTTATGGTACGTGTGTAAATAATAATAATATTATGTGCGTGAAATGTGTGGATGGAATCGAGAGAGGATGGAACAGACTATTATAATTATTCTCCATGCTTTTTGTTGTGCTGACGTGACGACGACGAACAAGACACAGGAAGAAGACAGTGATCACCAACTAACCAACACACGTCCTTTTCTTTGCTTGTTGTTGTCCTTGATCTATATCCTCGTATCATCATAATTATAGATGAAAGGATCGATTGTGGCCAAAATGGACCCCTACTTTCCCTTTTCCTTGGCCGTGGAGCGCTACATTCGGAGCTACGCTGCCATGAATATCCAGTATGAAGGTGCGGTCATGAATTTGGATTTGTTGGATCGAAAGGGCAAGTATAGCAATGGCTTTTGTCATTGGCCCAAAGTGGCATGGGTCAAACCGGACGGGACCTGGCAACCATCAACGACAAACTTTACCAGTCTTGCCGATCCTTCAGCCGTGGGCAGTGGATTGACGGCGCTTCGAACGCTGATGCATGCAGCTGGTACGTTCCATTGCATTTCGCTAAGTTACGTGTGTTGTATGCAACATGTGTGATTTGGTCATCAGGCATTGTGTTTGGGAGGTGTACCGTCCTGTGCATTTGTTATCTCACCTTGTTGTGGGCCCACCATTATTTTTATTATTGTTAGGTCACGCGGCTCACTTTGCCAATATCAAACAACCCAGTCCTTTGTTTGGACAAGAGCGAGCACCCACCAGTGTGGCCTATGCCGAAAATCAAAGCATGTTTCTAGATTCCCTGGTGGAAGATGCTGCTTGGAGAGCCAAATATGCAAGGGACAAAGATGGGATGGTTATCCCCTTTGAGATTTTGAAGGAAGAAACCTTGGCCACCCACCCATTTGCCGTCTTTCAATTGAGAGCCATGTTGGCGGTTAGTTACTTCGAAAAGGCACTCTACGAGCTGCCCGATGAGGAAGTGACCAAAGAGAATGTTTTGGCCCTGGCTGCAAAAATTGAAGAAGAGATTCAAGGTGGACCAAGCGCCAGGCCCATGCTTTCCATTCCACATCTCGTCAGGTAAAAATATTTGTTCTGTGCCGTTTGTCATTTATTGGAAGCATCCTACATTGTTTCTAACTTGCATTTCCCCCACGCAGTGACGAGGCTTCCTGCTACTATCATGGCTACACGCTGGCAGAAATGTCTGTCCACCAGACTCGAGAGTTTTTCCTTGCCAAGCATGGCTACATTGTCGACAATCCGCACGTCGGGCCCACCCTCAAGAGTGCCTACTGGGAGTGTGGCAACTCGAAACCATTTTTGGAGATTGTCAAGGATCTCACGGGCAAAGAGCTGTCAGGAGATGCCTGGGTGAACCATCTGAAGGAAACAGCAGACGACAAGGTTACGCGCTCCAAGAAAGAATATGACGAGGCAGCGGCGGCGGCGGCTACCAGCAGCTGCACTGCTACCACCACCACCGATTTGGATTTGAAAATGACGGTGCGTTTTGTGGATGGTGATGAGGTGATTGCTGATTCCTCTTTGGAGGGTGGGATCTTGGGAGCCTGCAAGAAATTTGAGGACTTTGTTGCAGCTCGGATGGCAGCAGCTGCTGCTTCTTGAACAGGCTGCTGCTACCAACTAACTACTATCTAGCAATAACCACTCCAGTACTAATAACTGTTACTATCGCACTTCTCCATAGCTACTATTAGCTAGCTAGATATCTATAAATGCAAACAAGACAAGTGATAACACCATAATTCAATATCATACTGTAGCCCCAGTGCGTATTGCTCGTTTGAGATTGAATTAAGGTAGACGCACAGCTCTTCAGGATACTTTTCAATTATCACGATTTGCAAATAAGAAAAATGAGTTCACCAGATCGTTCGAGATCTTTCTCATTCATGTTTCTCACGGAAAACGAATGACCCATTTCGTTTGTCAATTAGATCAGTGAGTACTACCTGGCATGATCTATTGCATTGGCTTGGTGTACTTAAGAAGAGGGGGGCAACATCACTCCATCTCTCGCTAATCAATGCAAGGCAACTTGAGTGTAGCTACTGTAGACTAGTAGTCCAGGCTTCAAAGTTTCGACCTCAAGATGGCGGATAACGACGAGCCTTGGCGAGTCGAAGGTGACGAGGAGGCGATTCCTCCTCCAGAAGATCCAGTTTCCAGCAACACTATTGGCGACATGGCAGCAGAGCAAGAAGAAGGAGGAGACGAGGATGATTCTGTGGCCGAAGCTCTCGAACTTTTGGGTGAAACTGATATTGAGGAAGTGGAAATGATGAATCAGCAAGGTCTTCTAGACGACAACTATGCACTAGCACCAGGCGCAATCTCCCCTCGCGATGACACTATTGGCATCAGTGTATCAGCTGGCTTTGACGACCATCTGCCAGACAGAGAAATTGCCGAGGCATTGGAAGCCAGTTTTCGTCAATTTCGTCAAGCTGATAGCCATGGCAGTAGCAGCTTTAGCAAGGGTCCGTCATCTGCTATTCCATTTCTTCGGCTGTTACACGAAACAGCCGAGCGCAAACGGGATGCTTTTTTTGCTCTCTACTTTGGCATGCCGCAGGGTCGGGTGGTTGAAGCACCTCCCAAAAATCCAAATACGACGCATGAAGTAACTTTTGGGGAACTCTGGGATGCTGCGGGAGTGGTTGCCTATAACTTGAAGCATACATGGAAAATATCAAAAGGACAACGGGTAATACTATGTTATAACTATGGGCCTTCTGGTCTGGCCGCCTTATTGGGTTGCTGGCGTGCCGGTGTGGCAGCTCTTATTGCCCAAGTCCCCACGTGCAAGCCCTACAACAATGTCCTCACCGAATTGAATCGACGTGTCGAACAGTGCTATCCCATTGCCATGGTCTTGACGGATAAGAAAACTTTCAAAAAGAGAAATGCCGACATGGCCAATCCATTCAGTTCGTGTCGAAACCTGTGGTTGGGTGCAGTGCCATGGCGAGCAACCGAGTCTTTGAAACAAAATCCAGCATTGCACTATCTCAAGGCTGCAGCCGGCGCCGAAACATCGCAGACGCCTTATTATACATTTGATGAAGCCAAGTTGTCTACTCAAGATTTGGCTCTGATCCAGTACACATCTGGTAGCACGGGCGATCCACGTCCCGTCTTGATTAATTTTGCGTCGCTTCAAGCCTGTCTTGACATGACGCAGCGGCTATTTCAAATAGAAGTTGTAACAACCGATCAAGGGGCCCAAATGGCAGAAGTGACCGGGATGAGTCCATTGGAGAGTTTGCCATCCGAGGGAGCCCTTTGGAGTCTCGTCAACGCGACTATCCTTCCCATGATGAATGGATGGCGCATGTACTACATGTCACCAGAACAATTTGCCAGGGAACCACTGTTGTGGCTGGAGCGAATATCCCAAAACAAAATCATGTGGACCTTGGCCCGAGATCCCGATTATCCACGCGTCATGGACGCATTTTTGGCGGCCAAGGAACATGCCAAAGGCTTGTGTCCGATTTCCTATTTAGATTTGTCATGCATGCGTCATTTTCAAGTACTGGGTCAGCCTTTGTTAGCGGAAACACACAGTCTTGTGACGAATGCTTTGGGGGAGTACGGATTATGCGAGTCATGGTACACAGCTTCGTATGGACTGGCAGAGCATGTTGCTGGAGCATTGTTTTTGCCGCAAGATTTCTTCACCTGTGAGTTGCAGGGAGATGCTGCCTTACCAGCAACCAAACGAGTGGCCGTTGCCAATCGGAAAAGCCTGGACGCCTCGCTCATTGTAAAGGTAGTGGACCCCATTACGCGTCAAGAGGTTCCAGATGGGCAAGAAGGAGAGTTGTGGATATCAAGTCCAGCCGTTGCTGCTGGATATTGCAAGAATTCTGGATTGACTCGGCAGGTATTTGGTGCTTCAATGGGAGCAGGCTCATCGGAACGCTTTCTTCGCACAAATGATGCAGCCTTCTTTCAAAACGATTACTTGTTTATTTGCGGGTCTCTTACCGACATCATCGCTGTCGGTGATCGAGCACTTTACCCTCAAGACATTGAGTGGGTTGTAGAAGCTGCGAGCAATGACGTGATACCTGGATGTGTGACAGCAATTCAGGCGGAAGATAATTTGAACGTCGAGATCGTCTTTGAAGTGTTCAGTGATCATCGCCAGGACCCGCAGCATGTTTGCAAGATAATTTCCAAGGCAGTACAGCAACGATTTGGTATCCCTCCATACTACGTAATCGCCATTCGTGAGGACGACATCCCCAGGTCCGCATTGGGCAAAATACGCCGCTACGAGACCAGAAAGCGTCTGCGAGCTGACGAACTAGATGTAATGGTGGAATACTGTGATATTCAAAAAGATAATCCAGTCCAGAAAGATACCATAGAGTACTTACAACGCGCTAAAGACTTGGACCAAGTATTCCTCCGATACTTTGGAGGGGAATTTGATGAGAATCAATCGTGGGACGACCTAGGTCTTACGCCCGACTCTTCCATTGATCTTCGGTATGACATTGCTTCACATTCATGCGCATACCTCACGTCGAGTTGCTTTGAAGAGTATTCTTCGCCAGTATCACTAAAGGAACACATTCTGGAGTCGCATGGCCGGCCTCTTCCTACGAATCTGCCCAATCTACAGCCTGATTCTTCCTACAAAATGTCATGGCTCTTCATGGGTGTCCTGCAAGCCATCCTGTCCGTTGCCATTCTGCTCCTTTTCTGTGCTCCAATCATCCCCATCTATTTTGTGGTTGATTACTTGGTTGCAGACAATGTGGCGTTGTCTATAGCACCGATATTTATGGGAAGCTACTCATTGATTGTCCTGGTAATGAAGTGGCTGGTTGTCGGAAAGTACAAAGCTGGAACCATCATGGTGCCCTCCTTTGCGTATTTAAGATGGTGGTAAGTTCCATAAACACGATCCGAGAATCTGCTTATTGACGAGCTTGGTCTTCTCATACTCAAAACGTCGCGTGCCCCGGACATTGCAGGTTCATTGATAGACTTTTGGACACGTGGGAGTTCTGGGTCGGTCGTTTTCTCGTGAATACGCCATTTCTTGTACGGTAATAGTCTGTGTCGTAATGATGGCCGATGAAAGAACAATTACTCAATCCTATCGATTGCACTTGCATATCTTCTTCGTTCAATTCAGAATATGTTTTACATTTGTCTGGGAGCTAACATATCCCTCTCAGCGAAGCTAGACGGATTCTGCCGTGAGTTTGATTTGATTACCATCAGGCCATATGGTTCTCTGAATCATAGGAGCCTTCGAGCACGGCGTTTTTCCTCGTGGAAAAAGTCCCAAGTAGGCCCTGTGATGACATTGCGTCCTATCGAGGTTGGAAGCAAGAGCCATGTCCGAGGAATGCTGTCGCCTGGTGTTACCCTCGGAGACCACGTATTTGTGGAAAAGCTTGCAGTAGTACCTGAGGGCGCTCAGATTTCTGACGGGATGTATGTTGCTGGCAATTCAGCGGTAGTTACAGGAAAGGCCCCTAGTATGAAATTCGAAAATTGGTTTGCGGGTAAGTAGAGCGAGCGCGCTCGCGTTGACGCCAAATTTGGCTGTTAGCTTTTTGCCTAGCCTCGCCCTCACCAAATGCACATGCTTCTATCGCTCATCAGTTGGATTGTTCAAGTTCAAATGGCTACTTCTGGAGTTCTACATATTTTCGGTGCTCGCACTGTCGACAGAGTGGTTTGTTGACTTTTTGCTTGCAGACAAACACTTTGCCATGTGGATTATCTGGTGGGCCCTCTTCATTCCTACCTTCAGCCTTCTTTCACTCTCAAGTAGCATCATAGTGAAGTGGATTCTCTTGGGTCGGCGAAAGCCTGGAAAATTCAAAGCCAATTTCTTCACAGAAGTTTTGGAATGGGCTGCCGATTATCATTTTTTCTTATCGACCCTTGCCTTTCAGACTTTTTCTCTCAATTCGCGTATTTGCAACGTCATTCTAATGCTGCATGGAATGGACATTGATCTTGTAAGTGAAAGAAATGAAAATTAAGAAGACAAATCTCTGATAAGTCATGACTCACCTACATTCTACTGTTCCCTTACCGGCGGCAGGCTTCAAAAGTGTATTTCGATAGCTTTCCGCCTTCGAAAATGGACCTAATACACATCCGCAAGAGGTGAGCTTCTATTTCTGTGATGCAATGCTACTCTTTCCCTCTAGTAGTTAGCGCCCCATCGGATAGTGTATCCGTGCTGCGTTCTCAGATTTTTTTCCATTTGAGAGGCAAAGTTTGTGAATCGCACACCTGCTCCTTTTGTAATCTACCGTGCCTGCATTGAAAAACTGTCATCGAGCGCACACATGCTCTTTGCGCGCTAACCAATATTCGTTCTTTTTTTTCAAAATTTCAAAATTTCAGTTTTGTCGCTGGCGTTTCCTTTGATGTCAAGAAATACGGAGCCCTGTATCCTACCTATATACAAGAGTGCAGCATTGGTGAACTCGCCCACGTCGATGCGGGTCTAAGTCTTCATCAGGCAGTAATTGCTCCTGTCACTGTTGTTTCAGCACGGACGCATGTTTCGAAACAAGGCTGTTTCTATCCTCCGCCGGTGTTCTCCATCCAGAGAGAAACGGCTGTCCTATTGGTATACGGCCTTGTCATTGTCTGCTTCAAGGCTAGTGTCTATGCTGGGTACCTCTACTGGCATTACTTTGCTTCTTACAGCATCCCTGGGTGGTCGTACGTATTTATTCTGGCAGGATCACTCGGTATCCAATCGACGCTGTGGATGGCCGTGATCCTCATCTTGCAGTTTGTCACTTTTATTGGTGCATCCGAGGCCCGACCCACGCCATGGAGTCCCTCTCTCTACGCCGTATACTTGTCGTCCTCGGAATCCTTTCAAGCGTGGTCTATGATTCCAATATTTTGGGGCACTCAATTGTTCAATGACATTGCCCGTCTCTTTGGCTCCAATGTCGAGGGAAGGTCTTTGTACTTCGGCAATCGAATGTACGACAGTCCTTTTCTGAGTATTTCCAGCAGAACTGTAAGCGATGGAAGCGAGCTTTGCAGTCACAACATTCTCTATGAACAAGTTTCCTTGGGTCCGACAAGACTTGCAGGTATCCTTCATGAAGGCTCACTGGTAAGTCTCCACACACGACATGATGTTTAATGACAGCCGACCCGTGTCTCTCATGGAATGTATTTCATGTTCCGATCCTTTTTACAGGTCATGGCGGGAGCAAAGATCACCTCCAAAGAATCGGGACCATGGCGTCCGATCGTTCGGAGGTCAACGAATAAACCAAACTATCTCAGTGTCTCTCAAGATTTGGAGGCGCCACTAACTGCCTTTGTATAAATCCATCAATCCATCCCAAGAGCACCCCCGCCTGCCTCGAGCGAATGTCATCGTAGCGGCGCTGACCCAAGACTGCTGTGGTGCCGTGCCGTGCCGTGCGCGTGGATCAAAGCCATGGATGGCACTGCTGGACCTCGACTCCTTCCATCGAACGGGCCGTCATGGCCAATTGAAGGAAGGTAAACGAATGTTATTTCCATGATCCTCTAAAGCCTGCGTTGGTCTCAGACTGAAAATACGACAGGAGCGCGTACTAGTATGCAAGTGCCAATAGGTTGACTCCTGCTGGCTCCAGTATACCTCCGAAGCGAAGTCTTCCATCGCTTCTCCTAGATTCATGATGGAAGCCCACCAAATATAATTGTAAAAGGCTAGAAAACAAAAATTACCAAGTTGTGCGTGTTCAGTTTGAATAGAAATTCTTTATTATACGTTACTTGGCCAACCACAACATTCCTTCTTACTAGTACAGTACAAAGAATTCTTTCCAACAGCTGAAAGAAACGACGAGAAGAAAAAAGGAGACGCATTTCCATTCCTTGGTTGCTAGCTAACAATCACAAATGCCGCAATCTCGTTGTCATTGCTTCGACTCCCAAACATAATGGATATACTATTGCCAGTCACGAACCAAGACACGGCACTTGCTTTTCCTATAAAAAAAAAAGCCCGTCATGGATGGATTGTTGTCTCGACCATAATTAATTATTTTGATCCACCCATTGATTCTTCCTCCACAGGACCCCCCTTCATTTTGTCTTCCTCCCAAAAACCCAAAGACAACCACCACCACGTGCCCTTTCACTTTCTCCTACTAGCGCATGGTTCTTCGTTTCGCAAACGAAGGATACCCGAATGATTTCCCGCCATGCAGTGAGTCAAGCTGGGCATTGGTTACTCTTGCTTTTTATCATTGGCCGTACTCTCTGCTGTAGTTGTTGTTGCTGCTGCTGAACCTTCCTTCGTATATTCATCGTTGATATCGTATTGATCATTGTAGGATTGTGCAAAATCCGAAAGGGCTGTGGCCACCTTGACGATAAAATTGGAAGGTTGATTGCCACTGCCCGAGGAAGTGCCGAGAATGGTCGCGGCCAAACCAAAGAGAAGGACCGCCACCAGCCAGAACACGAGATTCATAGTGTTAATTGTTGTCGGTCGAACGGAGTAGTGACACTACTAATACAGTAAGTACTTGGAAACAGGTTGCTTTCTTTTAGTATGGCTCTACTAGATACTAGATAGTGTAAACTAGAATCGAAAATGATAGTGTAATAATAAATTATTACCGTTGGCCGTCATTTGATTGTCATCATTGTCGCTATTTACTGTACGTAGGGTACGACGTCTATGGCATACTGAAGGACAGTGCGACCAAAGAACATTAATTTTCCGTTGGGTTCTTCTTTAGCGCGAAACATCTGGCATTGGCGACGTTGGTGGCTTGAACACATTCATTGATGCTGTTAGACTACTAGCTAGAGGTACTAGCTAGCACATGGACCACGAAGACTAATAGTCGACTACGGGTCGTTTGTACCTCACCTGGCCTCGAACCCATCGACAGCACTACATAGCTAGTATGGTAC
>Ga0163148_10001156_pt1 | contig 34937 bp, 34 predicted proteins | sample OliLakLV19MP7P2_FD_148606 | JGI IMG/M metagenome (GOLD analysis project Ga0163148, IMG submission 148606) | Freshwater microbial mat bacterial communities from Lake Vanda, McMurdo Dry Valleys, Antarctica- Oligotrophic Lake LV.19.MP7.P2 | ecosystem: Environmental > Aquatic > Freshwater > Lake >... | reverse complement strand
GCGCTGCGACAACAAAACTGATGCCGCCGCCAATGAATGCCGCGACCAAAATGAGCCACAGCCATTTACGAAATATGCGAATGTACTCTTGAAGCTCCACGCAGTTACCTTCCCTGAGGTACAGATTCAGCAGAAACTTTCACCTGTCCAGCCTCTTTTATGACGATACGGCAATTCTTAGAAATTAACTTCTTGACTTTGGTTGACATAGCAAAGTTCCATTGACTTCGTCACGCTGAGAAATTTCTAGACCAGTATTCAATGAAACTAAGCGGTAGTTCTCACGTTGGGAAAATTCCCATGCAGCAGTGTCACAGTCAGGATTATGTAGTTCTAGAACAATAAGGGGTTGATGTTTCTGCACAAGTTGGTGTAAACCATTCAAAGCAACTTTTTCAGCGCCTTCAATATCAATTTTGATCAGGTTAGGGTTTGGAATTTCGGGATTGTAATAAGCATCATCTAAGCTCATGGATTTGATAGTTACAGTCCTGCCCTTAACTTCTCTAGGTTGATAGCTTGTGTAATCGGCACCTACATAAGTTCCAGGAATGTGTGAATTTGTATTGCCGCTTGTAATAAATTCGATCTCTCCACTTATATCGCTAATTGCTGCATTTACAAACTTCACATTATTGAAGCCATTTAACTGAACATTTCGTTCACTTCTTTGCAGATTATGTAAATCAGGCTCAAAAGCAACAACTTGCCCTCGTGCTCCTACTAATCTCGCAAATATAGCACTGTAATAACCAAGATAGATGCCACAGTCCCATATAACCCAGCCTGGTTTGACAATATCGGCTATAGTTTTCAAAATGTCTAAATCATAGGTTCCAAACCAATAGTGTGATTCTATTGATTTGATTAAATCCAATTTTAATTTTAAGCCCTGACCAGGTCCCCGCATAACCCGAAGTTCGACTAGGCTATCGGTGTCGCCCCAAACCACCGTAATACCTCGGTAGATGCTATCACGCAGTAGCTTTCTAGTAGATATAAGCATGAAATACCCTTTACGGAAGATGTGGTTTGTACGTAATGATGCACATTTTAGCAGATACTGAAAGCATTTAATATATCGGAAGGTCTAAACACTCGACCGCGTCGCGCCGCACCTGTTCCGGGCGCCGATCATATTTGCGCGTCATTTCGATGCTGACGTGACCGACAATATCGGCAATCGTCGCCATAGCGACGCCCGCATCAAACAGATTGCTCACCAATGTGCAACGCCTCACAACCATATCATACACGGCTTGTGTCGTTAATGGACGATCTGCGAATTTACTGTGCTTATTAATCAGGACGAATGGCGGTGCATCTTTGTCGTTGGCTGAATTCAACTCCAGCCAGCGCTGAAGCGCCAGCAGTACGCCGCGCTCAGCAATGCCTTTGCCCAACACGCGCAGCGCGCCCGCATTGAAATCGCGGATACGTAGGCTGACCAGTTCTTCATGGCGCAGACCATAGGCATACAGGTCGCAGGTGCGACTATGCCAATTGATCGGTGCGCACGCCGAAAACCTGCGCGATGTTTTCCAGCGTTGCGCGCATGGTGCGGCGACTGGCTGCTGCCAGCCCGTTCAGATAGACCTCAGGAGGAGATCCAGTCAGGGGGCAGTTTTTCGAGCAGAATCGGCGTTTTCATGTCAAATTTTGCTTCTGAGTGAAGGATACACGACTTTCCACCAGGTAAATTTAGCGTTGTTTTCTTCCTGTGTCAATTATTCCCCCTGCCTTAAAGGTAGACATTCTCTGATTTAGCGTTGCGGTTCGGAAATCGTGAATGGGGTGTCTTGCAAAAGCATACGCAATTGGGACGGATTTTCTCGGCAGAACAACCAATTGTATTGTGGAGCTTGATAACGAAAATTCTGGTCTTTGTAATGTTCAAGTGAAAAGTCATTTATATAATACGCGTGCAAACTATATTTATCGATCATCATATCAACAAAACCTTTCTTGTGCGCCCTGCCCAATACTTCTATAACTAAATAGCTGATCCTAGCAATGCAAGAGTCCGCTCCCAGCACAAATTGTTCTTCAGCATTTTCAATATCCACCTTAACACATAAGTTGTGTAGATTATTTTCTTCTATAAACGTGTCAAAGCGGGTGGAGTTAATACTTACTTCAACTACTTTATGAACTTCACTGTATGTTGATGTTATAGAGTTGCAGTCAGGATGATATATATTTTTGTAAAAAGTGATTATGCCATCTTTATCGCTCAATGCATTTGAGCTTGGATGTATATTTTTAAGCTTAGCTTTCTCAATATTCTTAAGAATCACAGCAAACAAATCGTTGTCGGGCTCAAAGAGGTAGACAGGTTTTTCTTCAGGTAAATAGTGCCGCACATAATAGGAGAAATAGCCGAGATGAGAACCAACATCCACAAAAGCATCTGCATAATTTGACAAAAATCTGGTCATTAGCAAAGCTGCCCTTTCCCCAGCATATAATGATGGCTTTCCAAACGATGGCATTACATGATGTGAGGAGAAAATGTATTTTCTGTTAGAGAAGCCAAGATTAGTTTCAACCTCTATTGGCTCACCAATTTGCGAAGAGAGAAAGGAACAGATGCGTAACGAGAATGATGATTTAAGCGCTGGATGCAGATTCGCCCCAAATCTCAGTAAACGTCGTTTTTGAGGTAAGCTGCGTGCAGCTGCTTTGACAAGTGATTTCATTTGATTGGCTACCATGTTGCATTCTTTCAAAACGCAAATCTGAGAACTTAATACGATTATAACCATTTTCGGATCAAACACATGAAAAAGTTTAGAAACACAGTAAAGCAGAAGGACGGTTCGCGCGATACTATGTCGAGCAGAAAACACGTGAAGAAAGCGCGGCGTTAGGCGAAAATAAAACCAACTGGCACAAATAATAGCTATCCAGCCTGAGTTTCGGGTAGGTGGGATACTTTACAAGAAGTGGTTAAGCTTCGTATTACCCCTAACACGCAAGGTATACCTATATGAGCTTACTCGCGCTATTCTACGATGTCAAGGATTTTTGCCAGCAGGACAGCAGTGGCAAGCCCAACGACCAAAAAGTGTACCCCATCTGAGCGGGCGACGGCGGCGAAAACCGGGATTAAGCGAAAGCGAAATCATGACCATCGTCATCCAATTTCATCAGAGCGGGTATCGGGATTTCAAGGACTACTACACCAAACATGTTCAGGCGTATTTACATAGCGAATTCCCTCGGTTGGTAAGTTACAGCCGCTTTGTTATGCTTATGCTGCGGGTGGTGCTGCTATTATGGGCGTGTGATCAAGCACGTTGTGGGAGGTATACCGGGATTTCCTTTGTGGACTCCACCGCCTTGCGCGCGTGTACGAACCGACGCATCAAGCGCCACAAAGTCTTTGCGGGATTGGCTGCTCGCGGTCAATGCTCCTTGGGTTAATTTTTGGCTTCAAACTCCATCTGGTCGTCAACGAACACGGCGAAGTCCTCGCTTTCACGCTCACGTTGGGAAATGTGGATGACCGTAAACCCGTCCCCAAACTGGCGAAAGCCTTGTTTGGCAAGCTGTTTGGTGATAAGGGCTATCTCGCGCACCCGCTCTTTAAGACGTTGTTGGAACAGGGTCTCCCGCTCATCACCTGGATCAAAGCCAGCACTAAAAATCGCTTGATGCTGATGAGCGACAAGCTCCTGTTACGTAAACGATTCGTCATCGAGACCATCAACGACCAACTGAAGAATCAGTCTCAAATCGAGCATTCGCGTCACCGCAGCCCCGTTAACTTCGTGGTCAATGTCGTGGCGGGCTTGATTGCTTACAGATGCCAGTCCAAGAAACCCGCCATTCACTGGTCAACTCGTGAGGCTAAAACGCTTGCTTTAGTCCCGTAGCTATCCGAAACTCAGGTTTGGTAATCGTCCAGTGCTGCTGGTCGCGGCGCGCGGCGACCTGACAACGATCATCTATACAGGCAGCGCATACGGAACGAATAGGTTCTCCAAACCCACGTTGATCCCGCGCATCGTCGAGCATTTAGACGTAATGTTCAACAGCTAATTTCGACCGCGTACGCTGGCGCGTGCCGCCCCTCTCCGTATTGAGCGTGGAGAGGGGAAAACGACCCGAAGTATTCAGGCAATAATGGGATGTTCGTCGCGCGGCTGACCAAGATAGGCGCGTTCGAGTTCGACAATTTCGGGGTCAAGTTTGGTGAACAGGGGTCCCGGTTCGCGTAATGCCTGACCCGGTCGCAAATTCGATTTTGACCATTTACCAATGGCGGACGATCCGTCATACACGAGTGCCTGATGTGGGCGTGTCGACTCTTGATACTCGACGATATTGAGCTGACCAAATAACTGTCCGTCATACCCCAAATACTCGTGTACCGCTTGCGCACTGAAGGGCAAAAACGGCGACAAAAGCGTCTTGAGGTTATCAATGACCCGTAACGCGGTGTATATAGTACGGGCGGCGTCCTCCGGGTGTTCTTTGATGGTTTTCCACGGCTCCTGTTCGCTTAAGTACAGGTTGGCTTCGCGGGCGATGCCCATCGCCACGTTGAGCGCTTCACGCAGCTCGACCTTTTCAAGCAATGCGCCGACTGTTTCGAACCCTTGTTCTGCCAACGCGATCAACGTTTCGTCGCGCGGCGTCAAAATATCATACGACGGCACGACGCCAGCATAGCGCTTATAAGCGAAGCTTAATGACCGGTTGACAAGATTGCCCCACGTCGCCACGAGTTCATTGTTGACGCGGCTCAAGAAGCCATCCCATGCAAAATCGGTGTCGCGCGATTCGGGAAAAACGGCGGCAGTGTAATAACGCAGCGCGTCTGCCTGATAGCGTTCGAGAATATCGGGCGCCCAGATTGCCCAGTTGCGACTTTTGCTGAACTTGTCGCCTTCGATGTTCATAAACTCGTTGGCGGGCACATCATACGGAAGCTGTAAGCCTTTTTCACCATCGTTGTAGATACCGTCGATGCCCATCAGTTCCGCTTGCCAGATGATGGTATGAAACGGGATGTTGTCCTTGCCGATGAAGTTGTAAATCTCGGCGTCGGGGTTATACCACCATTCTTTCCATACGTCGGGCTGACCGATGTTGTGCGCCCATTCAATGCTGGCGCTGAAATAACCGATCACGGCTTCAAACCATACGTATAGGCGTTTGCCCTCCCATCCAGCGAGCGGGACATTGACGCCCCAATCGATGTCGCGTGTGATCGGGCGTCCGCGCAAACCATCTGCGACAAAATTGCGGCTAAAGCGTGTGACTTGTGCTCGCCAGTGATGCTCATGTTTATCGAGATATGCGATCAATTCTTTCTCGAATTTGCTTAGATCGAGAAAATAATGCTCGGTCGTCCGCAAAATCAACTGCTCGTCAGGGTGATTGCGGCTGCGCGGGTTGATGAGTAAGGTCGCATCGAGCAAATTGCCGCAGTTATCACATTGATCACCGCGCGCATTGGCGTAATGGCAGATATAACACTCGCCTTCGACATAGCGGTCGGGCAAGAAACGTTTTTCGAGCTGGCTGTACAACAGTGTCTGTTCTTCTCGATACAAGAAGCCGCGTTCGAGCAAGCATGTGAAAATATCCTGCGAGACGCGGTGATGATTTTCGGTATCGGTGTGCGTGAACAAGTCGTAAGTGATGCCGAGTTTTTGCTGCGTTTGTAAAAAGCGCTCGTGATAATGTTCGAAAATCGAACGGGCGGTGACCCCACGCTTATCAGCTTCGACGCTGATCGGCGTGCCATGACTATCCGAGCCGCTCACCATCAAAACATGATTCCCTTTAAGACGATGATAGCGCGCGAAAATATCGGCGGGTAAATAGGCGCCCGCCAGGTGACCGACGTGTAGGTCGCCATTGGCGTAGGGCCATGCGACCGAAACGTGAATGTGCTTGGGCATAAAGTCGTTCTTCCTTCCGTAATGAGCGCTAATCGTAACGTATCCACATGAGCGGGCAAATAAAAAACCGCCTGTCACGAGGACAGACGGTTTTCATTGACATGTTAAACAATCATGCACACGGCACGATCAAACAGCCAACCCTCTGTCCGGTCGGAAAAGGCGGCTCATTCGCATGGTGACGCTGTTATTGGTGCAAGTATTCATGGTTGTCAGTATAGAAGTAGATTGGCGATGGGTCAAGTCCCCGCGTTTTGGCATGTCACTCCCCCAACCCCATTTCAGGAATCGATGGAAGCGCCTCTTGATACAGCCATCCATCGAAGAACGCTGCTAAATCATCCCCTGTGATCTCGTTAGCGAGCGCGATAAAGTCATCGGTATCGGCGTTGCCGTAGGCATAACGCCCTGCCCATTCGCGCGCAATCTCGAAAAATGCGTCATCTCCAATACGCTCTCGAAGCGCGTGAAGCGTGAGCGCACCGCGCACATAGACGCTGGCATTAAACAGATCGTCGGCTTCAGGCACACCTGGTGGAATCAACTGGGCATCCTGAGCGAATTGATAATAGTCTCGCATTTGTTGATCGAGCAGATCGTCGCCGCCGTTATCATACGCGAGCCACAATTCTTCGGCATACGTCGCCCAGCCTTCGTTCAACCAAATATCCGACCAATCATTGACGCTCACACTGTTGCCAAACCACTGATGTGAGAGTTCGTGCGCAACAATCGCTTCATTATTGAACGGATCACCTTCTTCAAAGGCATCCGCACCGAATATCGAAAGCGTCTGTGTTTCTAATGCGCCGCCCAGTTCAGTATTCAACACGACGCTGCCGTACACGTCGAACGGATAGTCGCCGAACAACGTCTCAAAATAAGCGAGCATTGCGGCTTGATCCGCCAACGAATCGCTCACCAGTGTCGGTAGTTCTGACGCAAGATAATTGCGGATCGGCACATTGTTGATCGCCGTTGCTTCCATTAAATCAAAATCAGCGATGTTGATGGTAAGCAGATAACTCGCCATCGGCTGATTGACCTCGCTCACCGTCGTCGTTGTGTCGCCATTATCGATGATTTCGGTGACAACGCCGTTCATCGCCACATCGAAGGGTTCGGGCACGGTCACGCGCAGTGTATACGTGGCTTTATCGAGTGGATGATCGTTGACTGGAAAAAAAGTCGCCGCACCGTCGGGTTCGCTGACGACGAAAATGCCATCTCCATAAAATACCCATCCGGCAAAAACCGGCAGTGCGACACTGGTCGTCAATGTTGGTTCACCGCTGTAGCGAACCACAACGGTGAACAGATCACCCCGTGAAAGTATTTCTGCGGGGACAATCGTCAATTCTTGCCCGTCGCGCGTGGTTTCGGCATAGCTATCGTTGACGCTGACATTGATATTTTCAAAGCCGATCAAATCGAGATTGAAGCTGCTCAGCGCTTGCGTGGCGGTCGCTTCCAGCGTGACGATGCCAGCGGTGATCAGGTTCTCTGACGGATCAACAGTAAGGTCAATGGTGTAGTGGCGCACGTCGTAGCCGCCATTGCCAAATGATGGATACAGCGAATCACCGATGCCCGGTGCGCCCGGCTGCGCGTCCTGTGCGTAAACTGATGTCAACGTGAATAAGCCAATATTGAACGCAAATATACCAAGAACGACTACAATCTTTCGCATCGACTATCTCCACTCACAACCTAACGCTGCCTTATTTAACCACAAAAATCGCACAAGCAAAGATTCATGGCATCGTCCACAACATTAAAACGAAATGATTAATCTTAAGGGTTCGTAGTTCGAAACATTTGTATAGTTGAGGTACGGAGAAGATAAGCTGACATATCCATTTTGGCTTGATTTTCATTTTTCTCGTTCAGATTAGTTCAAGGGGCTAAACTATCATGCGGCACTTTACTTGTTCTCCAGACGTAAAATTACTTGGCTACTATGTCAATGCGTTCGTGGATAACGCGCAGGGTGATGAGATGAGACCGATCATGGCAAAATTTGGGTTGGTAGACCTTGACCCAACGGGCATTTATCCCGCGCTCAAATGGCAGGAAGCAATGAATGAAGTGGCACGAAATCCAAACCTGACCTCGAATTTTGTCGCTATTGGGATGAAAATCGGTGAGATCATTCCGGTTCCAGAAGAAATAGGGGAACCAACCTTTGAAAAGATGATGGTCGAATGGGGTCATGCTTACGATGTCGCGCATCCCGGCGGCGGCGCAGGCGCCATCATTGCGGAAAAGATTGATGACAAGCATTGGCGCACAATCCACACCGACTTGTATCCCGACGACTTCATGTACGGTATTCAATACACGCTTGGCAAACGATTTTTGCCCAAGGGGACGCGCATGAAGGTATTTTACGATGATACGATCACACCGCGTGATAACGGCGGCACTGGCGATACCGTCATCCATACGAAGTGGGAATAACCGCACCACCCAGAGACGGACGGGCACTCGACCCGTCCGCCAACCCTCGATATCCTACCGTGCTGAACTAAACGCGACCGAGCGCCTGCGCCATCAGATTACCTAATTCGGTCGGGTTCGGGGCGACCAACGCACCCGCCGCTTCCAGCGCGGCGATCTTACCCTGCGCTGTGCCTTTATTACCGCTGACGATTGCCCCTGCATGTCCCATTTTCTTACCAGCGGGCGCGGTCACGCCTGCGATATAGGCGACAACGGGCTTCTTTTTTGGGTGGTTCTTAATAAAATCCGCCGCTTCTTCTTCGGCGCTGCCGCCGATCTCACCAATCAAAATCACACCTTCGGTTTCCGGATCATTGAAGAACGCATCCAGACAATCGATGAACGATGTACCCGGTACGGGGTCGCCGCCGATGCCGACGCAGGTTGACTGCCCAATCCCCTTTTCAGTCAGTTCAAAAACTGATTGATACGCCAGCGTACCAGAACGGCTGACGATACCGACGCTGCCTGGCATCGAGACTTGCGCGGGCGTAAAACCGATATTGCACTTGCCCGGACTGAGAATGCCTGAGCAGTTGGGTCCGATCAAGCGGACATTAGGAAAATCACGCTTGAGAAGGTTATACACATACGCTTCTTCATGCAGTGGAATATGCTCGGTGACGCACACTATCAACGAGACGCCGCCTTCCGCCGCTTCGATGACCGCATTCATGGCGAACTGCGCTGGCACGATGACGAATGAGGTATTCGCGCCCGCACCTTCGACAGCATCTTTGACAGTCGCGAAAATCGGAATACCTTCAACATTTTCACCCGCCTTGCGTGGGTTCGTTCCCGCGACAACCTGTGTCCCCTGCTCACGGTTGAGCAAGCCGTAATAGCGCCCTTGACTGCCCGTAAGCCCTTGTACGACGACTTTCGTATTTTGATCAACCCAGATCGACATAATTAACCCTTCGCCGCCAATTCTACGGCGGTGCGTGCCGCTTCGACCATCGTGCGCGCCATCATGACACGCTCGCTTAAATGCTGTTGCAAAATCGCGCGACCTTCTGCTGCGCGTGTGCCATCAATGCGGATGACGAGTGGAGCTTTCAAGGCAACACGACCCAATGCTTCGACGATGCCATTGGCAACTTTGTCGCCCCATGTGACACCGCCAAAAATGTTGATCAATATCGCCTTGACGTTCGGATCGGTGTTGATCACTTCGAGCGCCGCCGTCACAGTGTCGGCGCTCGCGCCGCCGCCGATATCCAGAAAATTCGCCGCGCTGCCACCGACCTGCTGCACAGTATCGAGCGTACTCATGGCTAAGCCAGCGCCATTGGCAATAATACCGACCGATCCATCCAGCCCGATATACTGCAACCCTTTTTCCGCAGCGAGTCGATCGCGCTCGTCCATCACGGATGTGCCCGCGAAATCCGCCCATTCGGGATGTTTGTACGCGGCGTTTTCGTCGAGCGAGACTTTGGCGTCAAGCGCGACGACACTGCCTTCGGGCGTCAAAATGATCGGGTTGATTTCGGCAAGATCGCAGTCGCCCTTGGTATATACGTCATACAAGCCCATGAGCAGCTTGACTGCGCCTTCACGTGCGGGTTCAGGCAAATTGGCGCGCGCGACCCAGTCACGCGTGACCGCTTCGGTCAAACCTTCGACCGGATTGACATGAATACGCGCGATCGCGTCGGGGTGATTTTCGGCAACTTCTTCGATCTCGACGCCGCCTTCGGCAGACAACATGCCGAGATACTGCTTAGCGCTGCGGTCGAGCGTGAATGAGCCATAGTATTCTTGGTCACGTCCATCAATCGACGCAATATCGGATGATTTTTCGATCCATACGCGGTTGACCGGATAGCCATGTGTATGCGTGCGATCCCAAATCGTCAAACTCAATACCTGCGCCGCTTTTTCGCGTACTTCGTCGGCATTCTGTGCGAACTGAATACCGCCCTGCTTGCCACGCCCGCCAATCTGAACCTGCGCTTTAATGACCACTGGGTACGACGCGATTTGCTCCGCGACGCGCACCGCATCATCGGGCGTATCGGCGTAATTGCCAGGTGAAACCATAACGCCATAGCGGGCAAAATATTGCTTGCCCTGATATTCGAGTAAATCCACGACTGTATATCCTCTCCGTAATTGCAGTCAAAAGTTGAAAGATTAAAGTTGAAAGTCAGCGATTACACTTTCAACGCTTAACGTTTCAACTTTTAGCCGCGTGCTTGTAGCGTAATTTTGACACATCGGAGACATGGCTAACAGGGGCTAGTCTTAATACTTGATCAACCGTAGATCCATTTCGCGTTCGACATACTGCCATTCTTCGGTATCGCGGAGCGTGCGCGTCATTCGTTCGAACGCCTCAGCATCTTCAGGCGCATATTCAAACCACGTCAGAAAATCGAACGGCTCGCCTAAATCATAACTGTGATGTAGTCGCCGCGCGATGGCGGGCAGATATTGCATCCCAATTTGAATATGATGCGAACGTTCTTCCATGATTGCGCGCCATTCATCTTGTGCAAGTGCCCACCACTCAGCAGACTTTTTGACGGGAATTAGCGCGGCGCATGTCGCTTGCGGTCGGTCGAGTTCCGCTTGAATACGTCTAAGCTGCTGCCGTTCATCAAATCGGCGCGAGATACCCCCGCCTTTAGGCGTGGGGAGTATGTCACACCCCAAGACGTGGGCACGCCATGCCCGATAAAATTACTCAAGACAATGCACGAAACCTCATGCCCCTGGTTCGGCGGTCTCGGCGGGCGCGGCGGGTTCATCGGTCATCACAGGCACGGAGACTTCCAACGTTTCGACCGGAGCGATGACTTCTTGCGTGGCTACGGGCGCACTGGCTTCTAACGTTTCGACGGGCGCACTGACTTCTTGCGTGGCTACGGGCGCACTGGCTTCATCACCGCTTGCTGCCGCGCCAATCGGCGTATACCACACCAGATAAATCGTGACGCCGAGCACCGCCGTGATCAACCACAGTGCCAGCGTGATCTGCATCGGCAGCTTGATCGGCTCGAACTTAAGCGCCTTTGGCAGTTGATTTTCAAACCACATACGGATGACCAGCACCGTCGCAAACACTTGCGCGATGCCACCCGTGAGCAAATGGAGCGTCGGCAGCAAAATAAACGCGCGGTTCAGTCCATCAGGAAGCTGCGGTGCGACCGCTTGCGAATACGAGACCGCCATGACGAAGCCGATCAGCACCCAATTGAGGATCATGATCGTCGTCATGATCAGTTTGTGGTGGGGTGCGAACATTTTGCGGCGGGCGAACACGTAGCCGACCAACATCAACGGCACGAGCAGCAGGACATAGGCGACGAGCGTGAGATCGGACTTGAGCAGCGCGTCCGTCCCCAAGAAACCGGGTTGATCCATGAAATATGCGCTCCTGATTGGGCGGTAATGCGTTAATAATAAGGATTTGCGCGCATCATGCCAATCAGATGGGGTTAATTCGTAAGCAAGTAGTAAAAACTTCGCACTGCCTCGCGGATTGCACGGCGGGAGTGGTGCGCTATAATGACACGCTATGAATAAACAACCCGAACCCCTACCGTCGTCGCTGTATACCGAAGATTATTTTCGGACGGCGTGCGAAGGCTACGATGAATTTAACAGCAGCGAAGGTGAACACCTGTCGCGGCGGCTCAAATCGGCATTTGCGTTGGCAGAAGTGACGCCGGGTATGGCGCTGCTCGATGTCGGTTGTGGGCGCGGCGAGATTTTGCGCCATGCAGCTCAACTCGGCGCGGATGCTTACGGTATCGATTACGCCGAAGTCGCCGTCGAAATGTCGCACCGTGTCATTGATGCGAGTAACGGCGTGACACCAGGCAAAACCGCTGTCTTTCTCGCGGATGCGAAAAAGCTGCCCTTCCCGACCGCACATTTCGACCGCGTGTTGATGTTTGATGTGGTCGAGCATCTGCATCCGTGGGAACTGCATCTGGCGCTTCTGGAAGTGCATCGCGTGCTCAAAACAAACGGCTTGTTCGTTGTACATACCGCCCCGAATATCTGGTATGACAGATACGCCTACCCGATAGTGCGCGCATTTAGAACCTTATTAGGTCAGGGCGAGCGCTATCCGAAAAACCCACGCGAATTTCTCGTGTCCGTCAACGAGCATGTTCACGTCAACGAGCAGTCATTCTTGAGCATGCGGCGCACGCTGGCACAAGCGGGCTTCAAAGGCAAGGTGTGGCTGGAAAGTCCGCCGCAAAATACCCACGAAAACGCCGTGATCGATGGGATGCGTTACACCATGTTCAAGTTGCCACCGTTCCGCTGGTTCTTTCAGCGCGAAGTGTTCGCAGTGGCGGGGAAAGCGAAATAATCATGCGCAATAAACGCTCGGTTGATGAATTAAGCATCGAAGAGCTGGAACGCATCCTCGTCGTCAAAAAACGCGAGGCACGTTTGCAGCAGCGCGAATTCATGCGCAAAAGTGGGCGCGTCGTTGAGCCGACCGCACCGATGGAAAACGAGTCCAATGAGCCGCCGTCCGTAAAAATTGAACCCGCAGACGCGCCAGCGCTTGTACGTGTGCCGATTAGCGCGAGCAAAACGCCGAAACTCGCGGCGATGGAACGTCTTGCGGCATTGGATCAGGGCGTGATTCCGGTCTTTGAAGATGATGTGGCAATCGATGCAGGAGGGACTTATATGCCCCCGGCATCGCCCCCGATTAATCAGCCGACGCGGGGCGTGTCCGCCACCCCTGCACTTCGCGCCCGTCCAAATAAATCGGCGGGGCGACGCGTCATGGATCGCGCTTTACTGTTTGTCGAAGTCGTGGCGGTCGTTGGCATCATCGCTATTGGTATCAACATGGTGAGCGCGATTGGAACACTGGAACGCGAAACATCCTCAGCGCAAGCGCTTGCGGATGAAGTACGGCGCGCGGGCATCCCGACGATAGAACCAACGCCGACACTTCGCCTGGACAATATCGTGCTGCCCGGCGGACATACCTCACCGCTTGATCCCGGTGGCGCGCAGTTCAATTACGAAGAAATTCCGGCGGTATATCGTCCGCTTGCGCAAAGCGAATGGGTACAGCCCATAATCCAGCGCCCCCCAGTGACGAGCGAGACCGCCGTCTCGATCAGCATTCCCAAGCTCGATTTGAACGCGACTATCGTGCAAGGTGTCGATTGGACAGCGCTGCAACAGGGGGTTGGTCAAGTGCAGAATGGTGTCAATCCGTCGGATGTCGAAGGCAATGTGGTATTAGCGGCGCACAACGATATTTACGGTGAATTGTTCCGATACCTCGAAGTCCTCGAACCAGGCGATCCATTCCAAATACGTACACAATCACAGGTGCATAACTACATCATCACCGATAAACTGATCGTGCAGCCCAACGACGTGTACGTGATGGAGAATCGCGGCGGCTCGACGGTCACTTTGATCTCGTGTTACCCGTATCAGGTCAATACCCAGCGCATCATTATCTATGCAGAACGGGTTAGTTAAAAAAGAGCCGTAAGCTGTTGGCGTTTCGCCTTCAGCGAAAACGGAAACAATGAGCCACGTATGCAAATGCTTTTTGCCAATCACGTACAGCTAATTGCCACTTGCTAAAGGAATTCTCTCATGCTGCATCAACCGAGCAAAAACCAGGACGACGAACTCAAAATCAGCGATGATATGGAAACCAGCGCGGGCGACTCACCGCCCAAACGCGAGCCAGGCAGCGGACGCGCCAGCCGCGCCGCCGCACAGCGCGAGGTGGCAAAACCGAAAGCACCAGAACGTCCACGGGTGACGCGCACAGCCTCGAAAAAACCGGATAAAAATCCGTATCGCACGCGGTCAGCGGCACAAATCCGCGCTGAGCGCGAAGCGCGCCAAAAACGGTCAATTACCAGTTTGACCGATGATCCGCGTCCGACACCACGACGCACAAATGTGTTGGATAACGCCAAAGTTGCGTACTTGCTCAATAACCCAACGCGTCTCGTCACAGAAGATGATTTGCGCCGCGATTACACATACATAATCAAAGATTTACGCAGCATGGGCTTATTATCGGCGGCGTTGGTCGCCGTTTTAGTCGCCCTGGCATATCTGCTGCCCTAACGAAAATATTCCGCGCGTCAGCGACTTCACGAGTCGCTTTGTCAACAGAGAGTAAAGCAAACGATATCGATGACCCGTTCCCTGAAAACCCTTCAACCGCCCGATGGCGCGCCTGATGAGGCATCAATCTGGGAGACCAGTCCCTTTTTCGCTGGCATGGACGCCGCGAGCTTGACGCGTGTGCAGTGCGCCGCGCGCCAACACACCTATCAAGCGGGCGCCGTAATTTTTAGCGAGAGCGAGCCGTGCGCAGGATTTCATATCGTCCTGGATGGCATGGTGCGGATTTATCGCGTGAATGGCGAAGGGCGGCTGCACACCTTGAGTTTGCTGCGCGCGCCGTCCAGCTTCAACGAAGTCGCGGCTGTCGATGGCGCGCCGAACCCATTCAACGCAGTCGCCGTGACCAACGGGCGCGTGATGGTCATTCGTCATGATGCGCTCGGTGATTTATTGGCGAGCGAACATCAACTCATGCGAAACATGATCCAGGCACTGGCGCGGCTCAACCGGGATTACATCGAACGCTTAGAAGACATGACCTTTCGCAGCATACCCTCGCGTTTGGCGAAGTTGTTCTTATACCAAACCGCGTATGCCGATCAAATCTCCGAACTTCCCTCACAGTTGACGCAAGAAGAAATGGCGTCGATTTTGGGGACGACACGCGAAGTCGTTGGGCGCGCGCTGCGCGGATTGCTCAATGCTGGTTTGCTGCGCAAAAAAGGGCGTGCATTCATCATTATGGATCGCATTGGTTTGGAAATGCTCGCGGAAACCAATGTCATGCCCGAAAGTGTGAAAGAGTGCAAAATTGAAATGTAGGTAAAAGTTGAACGTTAAGCTTAGGCTTCTATCCTACTTTTAACTTTGGTTAAATTCGTTTACACATCATGCGATCATTTCTGAGAATTGGGTTAAATTCGATCTTCAAATCCAACAAAAGTTCCAGAATGCTCAATTAAAGTCGTTTACACTGAAGATCAACAAACAAAGTGGCTTTGGAGTAACCGATATGACTCACATTATCACCAGCTTATGCTTACGCGACGGCGCGTGCGTGGAAGTTTGCCCGGTCGAATGTATTGTGCCAGGCCAGCCAGAAAATGAATGGCCCTGGTATTTCATCGACCCGGATACATGCATCGACTGCGGTGCGTGTGTGCCAGAATGCCCGTATGAAGCGATCTTCATTGAAGAAGAAGTACCTGCAAGCTACACGTTGGCGGCGGGTCAGGCGCGTATTCCGTTTGATACCAAGATGCAAATTGATGCCGCAGGCGGCGAAGTGATCGATTTGACCATCGATATCCAGCCGAACTACGACTTTTTCACGAAGGGTCCCGGCTACGACGCCATGGGGTAAGCAGTGGGAACGCTCTATATCGTCCCCACGCCGATTGGCAATCTGGAAGACATCACGCTGCGGGCGCTGCGCATCTTGCGCGCGTCCGCACTGATTGCCGCCGAAGATACGCGAACCACACGCGTGCTGCTCAACCATTATGAAATTTCCACCCCACTCACCAGCTATCACGAACATAACAAACTGACCAAGCTCGATGTGATCTTTGACGCGCTCGAAAATGGCGATGTCGCGCTGGTCAGCGATGCTGGCACGCCCGGCATCAGCGATCCGGGTTACGAACTCATCCGCGATGCGATTGCGCGCGGGGTGACGGTGACTCCATTGCCGGGCGCGTGCGCGGCGATCACGGCGTTGGTCGCGTCGGGCTTGCCAACCGACACCTTTTTGTTTGTCGGATTTTTACCTAGAAAAGATAAAGCGCTGCGTGAATTTTTCGCCGCGCACGCCATGCAACAAAGTACCTTGGTCGCCTACGAAAGCCCAAACCGTTTAACCGATACGCTGGCGGCGATCCAAGCCATCTACGGCGCGGATCATCAAATCGTGGTCGCGCGCGAATTGAGCAAGCTGTACGAGGAATTTCAACGCGGACGTATCGCAGAAGTGCTGGCGTATTATCAGGCAAAACCACCGCGCGGCGAGATCGTCTTGTTGATTGCCCCCGCCCCGCCGCCTCAAGTCGTGGTGTGGGACGAAGACGCCGTACGTATGGCGATCCGTGAGCAGTTAGGGGCGGGCGTCTCGGTCAAAGACGCGGCGCGCGTCATCGCGGCAGCGAGCGGTTGGGATCGACGTGACGTGTACGCGCTAGGCGTGGAAGAAAAGCCCGTTAAGCCAGATTGAAATTTTCATTCCACCATGTCATAATAATGTATAATTCCTGTATCTTTAACGTTACTTGACGAACAACTTGTTTTCATGACGGTTGTTATGGTTATGAGTTAGGTTCTCACGTAGGACGGTTAATTTTGAAATCTCTTTCACCGATCATCGATTTTGAGCGTACCAACCCAGAACATCCCTTCTACCGCATTTACGCATCCGGATTCTATTTGTCACCCGATGTGATAGCGTCATCACCCAAGAAGCCTCATTACCGAGCAGCAGCAGCACAAGACTTGTTTGCGCTCAGCCGTGTTTTCACGCTGCTCTACAGTTTGTTGATGAGCCGTGATCCAGATGTCGATTACATCGGATTGACAGATGAAGTGAAGATTGTTGAAATGCTTGCGGATGTCGTCGCATCCCTCGAAAAAGCCGCTTCCGAAGTTTCTTTCGTCCCAGACTGCCTGTCGGCGAACTTTCGCATCGTCGAACTCATCAGTCAGCAAGATTATGAAACGGCGCGCCGTCATATTCACGCTAAATCCGCAGAAATCGATGCGATGATCCGTGCGCTGCCTAAATTGCCGAAAGCTATCGAAAAAATTGTGGTGAAAAAGCGGGCTTAACTCAAGAATCCGCTTAAACGCAGTTCGCTTATCAATCGTTCAAATTCATTAGCACTCATTTTCTCAATAATCAACTCGACACTGGCGCTGCTCGCACGTTGATCGACCGGCACGGCACGGCTTTTATCCTGCACACTGCTTCGCAAAATCAATAAACATAATATTCATGATAATAACGATCACTAATGCGATCAGCAAGTGTGGATTGTGCAGAATAGTAGAGAAATGCCAAGATACGCCTCATAAATCGAAGTTGACCAGTAAAATACTTATACTAAGTTTATGAAATGGTGATCTATAATGCAATATTTCGTTTTTGCGTCCAGACTTCACCCTAGCAATAGCGCTAAAACCCTGTAAAATGCTCGCCTATTCTGTTCGGCAACCAACGGGAATTTCTTTCCCTTTACGCTTGTTTCAACGAGGACTTTATGGCGTCGTATCATGGTCCCAAAGCGAAAGTTCAACGCCGCTTTGGTCAGGTGCTTGTGCAGCGTGCGAAGTACCAAAGAATTCTAGACAAACGTGCGTATCCGCCCGGCGATCACGGCAAGGAAAAATCCTTCCGCAGTGGACGCCGCAGCGACTACGGTAATCAGCTCGCAGAAAAACAAAAACTGTCGTTCATCTACAACATTCGTGAAACGCAGCTCCGAAAATATTTCATGCGCGCACGTCGTCAAACTGGAAACACGGGCGAAAACCTGTTGATCCTGCTCGAACGTCGTCTCGATAACATGGTGTATCGTGCGGGTTTCGCCGGCACGATCTGGGCGGCACGTCAATTCGTCGTTCATGGTCACGTGCTGGTCGATGGTGAGCGTCTCGATTTGCCATCGTACTCGCTCAAACCGGGTCAGGTCATTCAGGTTTCTGAAAAGATGCGCCAGAACGTGCATGTGATCGAAGCCCTGGAAGCGACACCGTTTCTGCCCGCCTACTTGAGCGTAGATCGCACCGCACGTCTTGCAACACTGACGCGCTTGCCGAACCGCGACGAATTACAACTCCCGGTTTCTGAACAACTGGTCGTCGAGTTCTATACACGCTTGACGTAATCGGTTCGCGGGAAAAAGAAGTTTTGTGGGGCAGGTGTTAAACCTGCCCTTTTTGATTCCAACAGGGCGGGACTCAGACTCGCCCTGTTGGAATCAACGTGCAAATTAACCCATCGCTGGAGCAGGTTCGACGTTTTCTACGCTGTCTGGTTGTTTCGAGCGCGGTTCAATGAGCAAGAACGCGACCAGCGCGCTCAACCACGCCAGCACCGCGGAGATGGTCGTGACCAGCCGATACGAATCAAGGAATGACGCTTTAATCGCCTCGTTGACTTGTGTTTGTGCTTCTTCGTCCAAGCCATCTGGTGCAGTGGTCGCGCCGAGCGCTTCGCTGTTCGTCATGATTTCACTTCGTTCAGAGTCGCTTAGATCAATCGAGTCGGCACGTGCACTCAGCGTCCCTTGAAAATTGGACAGCGCGATTCCGCCGATGATCGTCAGCGCCAGTACTGCCGCCACCCGCGAAACAGCGTTGTTGATCCCACTCGCCGCGCCTGCGTTCTCGCGTGGCGCTGATCCCATGACCGTGGTGGTAAGCGGCGCGACCGTCAATCCCATCCCGATACCCAGCACGATGATTCCAGGAAAGAAGCTCGTCCAGTAATCAGCGGGACCGCTTGTTAGACCGGGCAAGCCAAGCATAAAGAAGCCAATGCCTGTCAGCGCGGGTCCCGCGGTGAGCAGCGTGCGCGCTCCGATACGATTTGTCCAGCCACCCGCCAATCGCGATAGCGCGATTAAACACAGCGCGAACGGAAGCAGCGTAAGGCCGGCAAGGTCTGCCGGATACCCCTGTATTTGCTGCAAGTTCAAGCCTAGAAAAAATGGCGCGACGCGCAGCGCAGCATATAAAAAGAGTGTGAGCAAATTAGTGCCCGCGAACGTACGATTGCGGAACAGCTTGAGCGGAACCATTGGGTGTTCGACGCGCGATTCGGTATAGATGAACGCGATTAACGTGATCACCGCCCCACCAATCGTCAGCGCGCTTAGCAGCGGTTCCGTGCTGTCTTGAATCACCGTAAAACCAATCGTAAACAATGCCAAACTCGCGGTGATCAAAAACGCACCGACCAGATCGAGCTTACGCGAGCCAGTTTCGTCGCGGCTTTCTGGCACGCGCGATGCCAACAAATAGAGCGCGATAATCCCAATCGGCACATTGACGAAAAAAACTGCGCGCCATAAACCTCGCTCTGCCAGCCATCCGCCCAACAAGGGACCCAATAACGTTGTGACTGTGCTGAAGGTTGACCATGTGCCAATCGCCGCGCCGCGTTTTTCGGCGGAAAAAGTCGCGGAAATGATCGACAGGCTGCCGGGAATCATCAGCGCGCCGCCGATACCCTGTATCGCGCGGGCGCCGATCAGGATTTCCGACGTGGGCGCAAACCCGCACGCGACCGACGCCGCTGTGAAAATGCCGATGCCAATCATGAAGACACGTTTGCGCCCGTACAAGTCGCCGAGCGCGCCGCCGACCAGCAGCAGCGATGCCAGAAACAACGCATACGCCGTTGAAACCCAAAATAACTGCGTACCGCTCATGTTAAGGTCTTCTTGCAAGCGCGGCGAGGCAACATCAAGGGCGGTTTGATCGATGAACGCCATCGCGGATGCGAGGATCGCGCTGATGAGCACCCACCGTTCGACGCCACGCGCGTCCTGACTGATCGAAGTCATCTGGTTGTCCTTTCGGGACGATTGAAATATCACGACTGCAGACGCGCTGACCGCAACAATTTATCGCCTGCTCATTCGATTAGGTTGCGCTCATTAGAAGGGCGAGATCATTTGAACAACCTGTGGTTTTTCGCCCCTCTCTCAAGAGAAAGGGGCGATTAATAGCGTGGATTTAAGCAATCTTACCAACAGCATATGCCTAAAAATAGCTGCTGATAATCTCCAGTACGCGCAGGATGCTGCTGGGGTCGCCCGATTGCACACGCGTCGCGCTCGAACGCGCGAGCGCATTAAGCGCGTTGATATCGGCGTTTGAACCATACGCAACCGGAATCAGGATCACTGGGTTGAGGTCATTGCGGCTGGCTTCGATAGCATTGATCGCATCGTTTAGGGTGACGCCTTTATCACCCGTGTCTTCACCATCGCTGAGCAGAACCACAGCACGAATACGGTCATCGTCGCTTTCTTCGCTGATTAACTCGACCGCATCACGTACTGCGGCGAACAACTCGGTGCCGCCATCCGCGCGCAAACTGCGAATATTCGAACGCAGTTGTTCTTGCACCGACTCGAAGTTATCCAACGGCACACGCACCGCAATTTCGTCACTAAAAATCATTAACCCAACACGGTTGGTCGGTTCCATATTATTCAAGAAGGCATCAGCGGCTTGGATCGCCTGGTCGATTTTGCCTTCGTCGTTCATCGATCCACTGACATCCATCAACAGCAAAATATCAGCTTGTTTCTTGACGAACGCCCAACTTTGCTGAATCGAGGCGATCACCTCCGGCGCGGGCACATCCAAAATTGTACGTGGTTGGTTTAGATCGACGCCATTTTCTTCGACGAACGGAAATTCGAGCGGTACATCCGGGTTGGCGGGGCGAAAACCTTGCGCCATGATCGCACGCTGCACATCGGGTGTCAGCACATAATCGACAAAGACTTCGGCGGCAGCGCGTTGTTCGGGCGTCGTCCAATCAGCCGTCACGATGCCCATCGGGTGCTCATGCCAGAACGTGCCTTCTTTAGGGTATAACGCGACCAACCGTTCGGGCGGTTGTCCTTCGGCGGTACGACCAAGATTGATGAAGATCAGATCGTTTTCTTCCAGCGCGACAAAATCGAGATAGTTGGGTCCCTGAGCGATGTATTCTTTGAATTCGGTCGTACGCTGCGAGTAATGACGTATCAGCGTTTCGATTTGACGCACACCGTCTTGCACGGCTGGATCGCGCACCTGTTCCAAGCCAATGCGCCGACCAGTAAAGCCATTTGCGCGCGCGCTCGCGTAAAACTCCGCGATCAAAGTTGAGAGCGCAGTCGAGCTGATTTGCGGGTCGGTATGACCATAAAAGACTGTTTCGCGTCCAGCGATTCCGTAGTCGTTCCATCCGTTCGGGCTGTTCAGGACTTGCAGCAGTTCTTCCCAACCCACATCCTCATAGCCAACCGTATCGCGGATCGCCTGTAAACGGCTTTCCCAGATCGCCATAACAACCGGCGCGAGCGCAGTTGCGCGCACATTGGGCAGATCGAATAACTCGCGTCCGGCTTGATAATTCGCAAGTGCCAACCAGTGACTGACCGATGGCTGAAAGATCGTCGGGCGTTCGATATTGGCGTTAGTCGGCGCGATGATCGCGTTAATGACGCCCTGCATGACCGTCCCAGACGACGCATTACGTCCAGTGATGCAGATGGGGCGTTCGCCATTGGCGAGGTTTTGCCCGGTCACGGGGTTGCGTCCACCTGCATAAGCGCGGTTGAAATCGTTCATGGTTTGCGGCATATACAATTCACTCTCAGGCGCGTACACGATGGTGATCTCAATGCTGTTTGATGCGCACGCGCTGACAACCGATGTTGGCGCGGGCGTGCCGCCATTACACGCGGCAAGCACAAAAAGAATAAGCGTGAGCAGGTTGAATCGAAGTTGTGGTCTCATGCGATCCTCAATATGATTGGTTCAAAACGAATAGAAGAGAGGGCAACTCAACAGGTTGCCCGTCAGTCATTTGCATGTTAGCGAATAATGCCGCCCGTCCATGTCAGTAAACGCTGCATATCATTGAGTGCGGGTGCGCGCACGTACGTGAAAAGGTCGGCATCGATTTGCGCGCCATACGCCACACCCGCCGCAAATAACGGCGACGCTGGATCGACCGCACCCAATGCCGGACGCAAACCATAACTTTGCGCGGTAAGCTGACCCGACGGCGACATCAACGCCGACGCCAACCGCCCGACCGCCGTACGCACCTGTTCGCTGGTATATGTTACACCATTCGGCAGTGCGCCCGACCACAGCGTCATTGGAAAATCGAATACGAACGGATACGCCGGGTACGACAGCACAAGCGGATCGTCCGCATTGCTCAACCTACCGCGCAAATTGCGCAGCCAATCCGCTTCGGGAAGCAGCGCCATTTCGCCTAAAGATGCGCCGCGCGTGGCGAGCGACTGTGCGGGCGAACTGCCGAGCGTATTGTAATTTGGCACGCTTTCCAGCACTGGCGTAATCCATTGTCGATAATCCGCCAGCGTCAAATCATCCCCGACCAGATCGAACGTATCACTAAATGCCGCCGCGCCGCTCAACAAGACCGCCATGCCGCTCGTGGTTTGCGTCGGGCGGTTGAACGCCAGCGTCAAGTTGTTGTTGCTGAACCCGGTGGACGGATTGATCGCTGACCAATTGCCCTGCTCAGCCGCACTTGCAACACGCGCCCAATCGAAAGCATCACCGTCGGCGGTCAGCGCCGCCACGCGTGACTGAAATCCGCCCCACACCAGCGGCGTGCGTGCCAAAGACGACTGAATAATCTGATACGGCTGGCGAGATGCGTAATTGACCGACGTTGACCACGCCGGAATCCACACAACGGGATGACTTTCAATCGTCCAGTCACGCGCTGCCGCGCCGCCATCGAGCCATACATCGATGTCTTCGACCGATTCGACCACGAAACGCATCGGCTGCGTGCCCAGCAGCGGGTTGGTCGCATTGAATGTCGCGACGGCGTCGCTCACCCAATCAAGCATAACTGGATGCACAGCGACGTGCAGTTCGACAGAGGGCTGCGATCGGACTAGGCGTGTCAAGCCGACGACAAGACCGACAACCAGCAGAAAGATGATCAGAACAAGGGTGGTGCGTCTCATGCTTTCGCCGCGCTTTCCATATTCATGCTGCATTTAGCCTATTCGAGAATTTGTGATGACTGTACCCTACATTCAAGGGCGTTTCCACGCAAGCGCTTGCAAACCCGAACACCGCACAAGCGCCTAAAGGCGAGAAGGCTCTGGTGATTTTGTGTTATAGTCTAGACACTTAATTTGAGTGAACGGGATGAGGGGATCATATGACGCGAAAACTTAAGTTACGCGGGCTGTTGATCGGGTTGATCATCGTGCTGGCAGTGACAGTAGCGCTGGCGCAAGAAGGCGGCACGACGCCCGCCGAAACGCGCGTAGGCGATGTTACCTACCTTGTGCAAGTGGGGGATGTACTCGAACGAATCGCGGCGTCATATGATGTGTCAGTCGCGTGCTTGACCGAAATCAACGCGATTCCTGTTAACGGCAACTTGCTGTTTCCCGGCAACGAACTGACGATCAGCGCCTCGTGTCCGCCGTATCAAGGCGAACTGCCCGTCGAAAATCCGCGCGTTGAAGGCGCGGCGCGAGCGCTCACGCTCGAAGGCGATTACATCGTCGCGGTGAGCGATACGTTGGATACCATTGCTCAGGCATACAATGTGTCGATTATTTCGCTGTTCGTGGTCAACGGACTGGACTATGGCACGCCGATTTTCGCTGGTGATACGCTTATACTGCCGACCGATGACGTGCCGTATGGCTTTTATCCCGGTTTGTCCGTTGGCAACCCCGATGGCGTCGATTTTTATGTCGTGCAAGCATTCGATGTGCTGGATTTGATCGCAGCGTATTTTGGTGTGGATTTGCAGTGTCTCGCGGATGCCAATGGTTTGAGCGACCCGAACGTGCTGTTTCCCGGTTTCGTTGTCGGTATTCCGGCGAACTGCCCGCCGTACAGCGGCTTATCGTCGCGACCCGTCAATCCGTTACGCGGCGCGGGTATCGGCGCGAGCGCGCTGATGATGGACATGAGCCAAATCGAACCGCCAACCAGCGAAATCATAAGCGTTACTGCTACCCCAGCGGCGGCACGCCCTGCGGGTGGTCAGATCGTGACAGCGACCTCACAAGTGACTTTCCAGGCAACCGAAACTGGTTTCGGTATCATCATCGAAACGCCAGTCGGTGCTGGCGGAGCTATCAACCGTGGACCAACCGTGACGCCGACGCCAGGTTCTTAACTGCATCGTGATAATGCAACGGTGCATAATAGGCGGGCGTTCCATGCTGTCCACATAAAAACAGGGGGTTGGCGACTCAACCCTCTGTCCGCATTGCATGACCAGACTCGTCTTTAATTACGCGCGTTTTAATTTTTGTTGAATAAAAACCATAAATGGATACGCCAATTTGCTTGGATCAACCCGCCCACCTGCCAATAATGCTTGATTGGCGACTTCAAAATCGTGGTGCAGGCGTTCAATTTCGCGATTTTGATGCGGCGATGGTTCATTCTGAAACAGCGTGACGACGGTGGTCGTTTTGCCCGGCGCGAACAACAACCACTGTTTCATGCCAATCTTTTCGACACGACGGTCGATCAGCTTGTTGGTATCCATCAATGTGGAAAAATCGTTGAGGGTCGGTGCGATGCGTGACGGCGGCACATCGAATGCACCAAGCGTCTCGACGAACATGCCGCTTTTGTTATGATAAATCACCATACCAATTGCTTTTCCCATGTGGGAGGTGCGAATAGCGATGGTTTCATTCGGTTTAGAGGCAGGTTTGCCGTCATTATCTTGGTTGATGGCACTTTCCAAAAACGAAAGCTGCGCGCTATAATGCGCGTAAATAGCGTGGAATTGTTCACGACTCAACGTGCCGTCGGCAAATTCTGCCAACACGGTTTGAATTTTGGTCTGAATTTCGCGTTTGAGTGTTTCCCCGCGCGTTTTTGTAGTGGTATCCATAATCACCCAATTCGCATAACGATACGACGGCTATAAACACAGCATAACACAGCCTGTGCAATCGCATGTCGTAAGAAATTGTTATTTTTTACCTGTAATCGTCCGGATCAACCGCGCGAAAAAGCCAGGTTTTTTCTCGGTAGTGTCCATCGGGTCTCGCACGAACGAGCCGCTATCAGCGCTGTCTTGTTCAATCTGCCATGTTTCCATTGTGCCATGCGCCGCGTTGTGCTTAGCACTTTGGAGGTCGTGGTCTTGCTGAACACGTTGCTGCTGGTGATAAAATTCGTCCGGGTTGATGCCCATGATAGATATCCTATTCCCAATCGAGTTGACACTATCTTACGCTCTCGCAGGTAGTCACGCAACAATTCGCTACCATTCGAAAAAGGATACCTGTAGAAAACGCATACCGGCGAGTATCTGATTGATCCGCCGTTCGGATAGCGAGCCAATATAATCACTCACCTTACGCAGATTTCCCTCATCCTAAATCCTTCTCCCTGAGGGAGAAGGACTTCCCTACCGCGATGGTTTTTCACCCCTCGCCCTGAGGCAGAGGGGCAGGGGGTGAGGGCTAAAAACGAGGGACTTGCGTAAGGTGAGTCAGTAATGGTCATTATGGATTTTTAGAGCCGCGTCGTTTTAGAACGCGATTGCCCTGGCTTTTGAGGCGATGCCGAAAAACCAGCCACAATGTATGAACACAGACGAACATAAAACACAGGGAACATTTATCAAACGCTTATCGTCATACCAGCAGATGACTTGTTCGTCACTGTGGAGGAGATAAGTTCATGAACCGTTCCCGTTTTCCGCTCTTAGTCGCATTGCTGCTCATGCTCGTCGTGATAGCACCTGCCGCCGCTCAGGATAATTGTAATACACCGCCGCCTTGCCCACCCAACGCCGAATGTTTGTTTCCGTGCGTCACGGCACAACCCATTATCGGTGGCGTCTTTACCAATCCTGATTGGCTGAAAATTGCCCATCACCGCGTTAATGTCGAAATTGAAAATCAGATTGCCCGCACCACCGTCGATATGCAGTTCGACAACGACGGACAAGGGCTTGCCGAAGGCACGTTCGTGTTTCCGATTCCGCTCGGCGCATCCGTTGACGAACTGATCATGTTCATCAACGATGTCCCTATCGAAGCGCGGATTTTGGAAGCCGACGAAGCGCGCGGCATTTACGACGAAATCGTGCGTCAATATCGTGACCCAGCGCTGCTCGAATATGTCGGCAGCCAGTTGGTACAGGCAAACGTGTTTCCGATTCCGCCCGGCGACAGCCGCCGCATCAACATCACATATTCGCAGGTGCTGGAAGCCGACAATGGCTTGATCCAGTACAACTACCCGCTCGATGTGACCGCGCTCACCAGCCGCCGCCCCGTCGAAGAAATGAGTGTGCGTGTCAGCGTTGATGGTCAAGACCGCATCAGCACTGTGTATTCGCCGTCGCACAATGTCGCCATCAGCCGCGCTGAAGATGAAACTGACTTTGTCGCGGGTTTCGAGCAGAATTTCTTCATTCCCGACCAGGATTTTACGCTGTATTACGGTTTGGAAAGCGGCGCGATCAGCGTCAACCTGCTCACGTATCGTGAAAGTGCCGACGAAGATGGTTTCTTTATGCTGCTCGTGCAGCCACCTGTCCAGATGGACTCCACGCAAATCATCCCACGCGATATCATTCTAGTGGTCGATCAAAGCGGCAGTATGGACGGCGATAAATGGACGCAGGCGCGTGCCGCCGCCGGTTATGTGCTGGAGAATTTGAACCCCGAAGATCGCTTCAACGTCGTGCTGTTCAGCACGGGCTGGCGCGTTTTTAGCAATGAGCTCGAACCTGCCAGCGTCGGACGCGAAGCGGCAAACTGGGTCAATCAACAGTTTGCAGAAGGCGGCACCGACATCAACGGCGCACTGACGACAGCGCTCGATATGGTCGAAGAACGTGCAACCACAATTTTGTTCTTGACGGATGGACTGCCGACCGAAGGCGAAACCGATATCGATGACATTTTGGCGAACGCGAATGCGAACGCACCGGAAAATGTGCGGATTTTCACATTCGGCGTCGGTGATGATGTCGATACGTTCTTGCTCGATGCGCTTGTGCGCGATTTTCGTGGCGCCAGCAGTTACGTCCGTACCAGCGAGCGCGTCGATGAAGAAGTCGCCAGTCTGTATAACAAGATCAGCGCACCCGTGCTGACCGATCTCGACCTGGACATCGACGGTATTACCTTCGACTCGCTGTACCCGACGCAGCCGCTCCCGGATTTGTTCGCAGGAACACAGTTGACCCTGGTGGGTCGTTATCGCGGCTCGGCGGACGATTTGAACGTACGTTTAAGCGGCAGCGTCAATGGCGATATTCAAACTTTCGTGTATGACAACATCGATTTTCGTGGGCGCGCGGGCGGTAATCCATTTATCGCACGCTTATGGGCGACACGTCGCATCGGTGATTTACTCAACTCCATTCGCTTGAATGGTGAAAATTCTGAAGTCGTGGATAGCATCATTAGCTTAAGCATTCGCTACGGCATCATCACGCCGTATACCAGTTTCTTAATCGAAGAAGATGATATTCTGTCGCAGACCGCACGCGACCGTGCAGAAGCTGATTTTGGCGCGGTGGCAGGTGAGCTTGCCGAATCCTCTAGCGGCGCGCGCGCTGTAGATGCGGCGGATCAGTTCTCTGCGATGCAGGACGCACAAGCACCCGCACCGATGCAACAAGTACAATCAACTGCATTACCACCAGGTACCATGGCATCAGGGATGGTCGAAAATGAACCACAAGGTGGCATAAGCGGTGGTGGGCTGGATACAGAAGGCAACTTGATACCCTTCGAGCCTACGGGATCGCAAAATCCAATTCAGACCATCAGCGATAAGACGTTCATTTTGCAGGGTGATGTGTGGACGGATACCACGTTTGCGCCAGACACCATGACCACGCTAAAAGTCGAATTTTTGAGCGATGCGTATTTCGATCTGCTCACGCAGATTCCCGCTCTCGGTGAATTCTTCGCCATTGGCGAGCAGGTCATCGTCGTTTGGGAAGATGTCGCCTACGAAGTCACCGTACCGTAATCAACATATGGCAGGGGATGGCGATGCTGCCATCCCCTCTTGATTGGTATCCAGTCATGCTTCGAGAGCAGAAAAAACACAAGACCGACGCCTTGTATCCCCATGCCTGAAGGCAGGGGTCTTACGGCGCTTTTCTGATAAATCGATGATTCAAGGCAGCCAATCAGAATAATGAGCAATATCAGCAATTAAGGCGAATACAGCCTCTACAGGTCGGTCTATCCGCGAGGTTACAGCTAGTGTCGGCATCGATGACTAATTTCTACTTTGTTGACTTTCTTACGATCATAAGGTAAACACTTTAAGTATAAGTGAGCATTTTTAACAATTCGCGTCAACTCCCCAGATAACCATGACTAGCGCTGATGATTACATTCATATCATTCCATCCACCCCTAGCTACGCCCATGCCCAAGAATCGACGATGAGCCGCGTCTATAACGTTGATGCGAACGATCCGAACGCAGAGATATTCACCGCCGCCATGTTTTGTCACCAGCAGCGTTTGTTTCCTGAGGGGCAATTCATCGCGCTGCACAAGGGGCGCATTGTCGGTTTGACGGTGAGTATGCGCTTGCCGTTCGACCCAGAAAATCCATTCATCGAGTCGTGGTTCACCACGATCAGCATGGGCTGGCTGCATCGCCACGACCCTGGTGCTGCTTGGATGTATGGCGTCGAAAGCTGTGTGCTGCCGGACTATCAATCGCGCGGCGTTGGCGGCGCGTTGATGCAAGCGCGTTTCGATGTGGCGCGTGACCTCAATTTGCGTGGCATCGTGGCGGGCAGCGCATTGATCAGTATGCGCGCGAATGCGGAATCGCACGGCATGATTGCGCCTGCTGAGTATATCCGGCAAATTGTGACGGGGGACTTATACGACCGCAACCTGACCAAGCAGATTAAAAAAGGCTTTGTTCCGCTCGCCGTAATCCCAAATTATTTACACGACGACGATTCGATGGGGTTCGGTGCAGTAATTGTGTGGCATAACCCTGATTACGATCCAGCGCGCGGACGTGTGACTTCACAACGGCGCTATAAAGTCGCGCTCAAGACAATGTCAGGACGGGTGTGAAACCCGTCCTAGACCCGATTGAAGTTGGCGTTACTCGTGTTTGCCATTGCCATTGGTGATTGCAGGAGCAGCAAGCGCAGGCGCAGGCTGTGGGAGTGTTTTCGCGCCCGCCAGTACGCTATCGACCAAGCCATAGGCGACCGCCTGATTCGCATCCATCCAGATATCGCGGTCTTGGTCGCGCTCAAGCCGTTCACGGGATTGCCCGGTGTGCTTGATGAACACTTCGAGCAAACGTTCTTTCAAGCGGTTGGCTTCGTTGGCGGCGATCACGATGTCGCTTGCTTGCCCTTCCGCACCACCGTGCGGCTGGTGCATATGTACGGTCGCGTTCGGCAACGCATAACGCATTCCCGCCGCGCCCGCCGTCAAAATCACCGTACCGAAGCTGGCAGTCAAGCCAACGGCAGTGGTGCTGACGGGCGCGCTGATCTCTTGCATCGCGTCATAAATCGCAAATCCAGCATAGACCTGCCCCCCAGGCGAATTGACGTACATCTGAATCGGGCGGTCGGGCGCTTCACGGTTCAGGTATAACAACTGTGCCACCATCAAATTCGCCATCTGGCTTTCGATCTGGCTGCCCAGGATGATCAGCCGTTCTTTCAAAAGCAGCGAATAAATATCGAATGCGCGCTCCGTGCCTGCGCCGCGTTCGATGACCATCGGGATAATGTTTTGAATGTGCATTGGTAAAAGCTCCGTTGTATATAATCGCTTGCCGGGTGTGATCAACCCACCGGACGAATTGGCACGACGCCCTGCTTTGGTTTTCGACCGAAAGTGACGACCGATTTTCTCTTATACAACGCCTTATGTAAAAAGCGCGTATAATCGTGAGGAAATTGCCCTTGATCCTTCCTCCCGAAAGTGCCAGTACATGAATTACATCAACGTCAACTTGAAAGTGCTGTTGATGGACACGGACTATTATGCACGACACGCGATCAATAGTTATCTCGCGTGGGATCGACGCACGCGCGTCACACAGCTTTGCGATGACGAACGCATAATGTGGGAATATCTCAATCAAACACCGCTGGCAGAACTCCCGGATGTGATCGTCATCGATGCCGATCATCTTGGCGGTGCGGATGCCCTCACACAGCAAATTGAGCGGTTGCGCGCCAAAATCAAGAATGTCATCGTGCTGTGTATGGCACAAACCATCGACGCACGCTTGATCGACGCCAGCGCGCAAGCGGGTGCGCGCGGACACCTGCTTAAAAGCGACGTACGCTCACAAATTGCGTGGGCAATCGTCAAAGGGTATGTCGAAAAGATCGATTTCATCGTCACATCGTCGATTGCTCACTCGATTGAACATTACAGCTACAGCTACGCCCATGTTCGAGCGCGCAAAGTCGTCATGCTGCCACGCCGCCGCGAATATTCACAACTGACGCCGCGCATTCGCCAGGCTGTTGAACTATGCGTTGTCAATGGGATGCCCGCGCATCTCGCCGCCGACGAAATGGGCATCAGCCTGCATACGATTCGCAGTTATATCAAAGAAGCGTACCGCATTTTAGAAAGCGAAGATTCGACTGATTATCCGGTCGATATGTCGCCGCAAGAACGTGCGTTCATGCGCTTGACTAAATTTGAAGATGAAGACGCATAGTTGAGTAAAGACATAGTGATCACGAGCGGTTTGATGTTCGCAGCCTTCGTTCAAGGTCGTCAGCAGCAGGGCGAATTGCTACAAGAACTAAGTCTGATCTTGAACGCACGGATGAAGGAAAAGAAATAGCCGTCATCACGGCAGCCAGGTCTGAATGAACTGGACACTGTCGACAAAATCACCATTGACCGCCATTTCCCAATGAAAATGTGGACCACTGGTGCGCCCGGTCGCGCCCGTCAAGCCGAGAATTTGTCCCTTTGTCACGGTTTCGCCCGCTGTCACATTGATGACCGACAAATGCGAATAACCGGACATGACACCGTACCCGTGATCGATGATGACATGATTGCCGCGAATTTCCAGCGCGCCCGCGAACACGATCCGTCCGCTCTGTATCGCCATCATCGGCACGCCCAACGTCGTGCGGATATCCCACCCGGTGTGGCGTGTATTGAGCGCATCGTTAAAGGTACGAAACGCGCCGAACGGCGACGTGAGCGCATTCGGGATCGGCATTTGAAAACTGGAGTCATCCCAGTATTTCTCGGTCGTATAGCCCGCAAAGATACTTTCAAGGCGCGCGAGTTCGTTGCGTTCGGTTTCGGCATCGAGCAAAAATGTTGTGTCCGGCGGCAGTGTGACATTTTGACGGATAAAACCGCCCGTTATCACGTTGAGTTGATCGGTCAGGGCGGCAGTCGTCCCGTCGGCATACGTAACATTGACCACGAGATCATAATTGATACGTGGATTTTGTTCCATACCCGCCGACAAAATGCCATAAAAACTGTCTTCAATCGCGTCCACCTGCGCCGGAAAAAACTGAATCGCGCGATCGAGAAACAACGCTGTCACCGCTTCAATGGGTGATCCCCCCGCGTTCACGCCATACGCACGCAGCACGCCAACCTGTCCCTGCTCGATTGTCGGGAACAAAACCTGAATGACGGTACCGCCATCCTCACTGCGCAGCGCATCGACGGGCGCAGGACGCGCGCTCATGGTTGGCAGCGGGAGCGGCGTCCCGGCGGCGGGCGCATCCAACCCACTGGGGTCTGCAGGCGGTTGTTCCTGAGCGACAACAGAAAAACTGAACGCGGTAATGATGCACAGCATCACGATCAATAACAGGCGATGTTTCACGACGTGAAGACTCCACAACTCAGGCGAACAACAGACACAGCTTTATCTCGAATTAAGCATCGTTATCGTATCATACCCGTGCGCCGCACAAAACCGTCGTTTAGCCACCGTAGTCCGCGCTTGCCAGCGCGAACCCCGCATAGGCACTTAAACCTAGCGGCGGATACCCCAGACTGTGCGCTGCCTCATCACCGTACAACGCCGCCATGATCACCGGAAACGCATCAGTATCTAAATATGGCGCGATGACATAGCGCGTGTAATCGAGATCATCGGTATCGAGCGTGTACGTCATGTCGGCAAAAACTGCTGCTTTTCCTTCTTGCGTCATAATCTGACGCAGGGTTTTCGTGGTTTCATGCCGCAACCCATACGCACGGCGATAAATCGTTGTGCGAATCGCCGCGCGCAATAGTTCGCCTGTTGGCGCGGCGCTGACCAACAGCGGCGTTGTCAACCAGGACTGCCCGTTGGGTTCGTAACGCCCTTCACCGAAGCGAAATGCCGCATCAGAGGTGTATTTGTTCGTCCAGCCGCCGCGCACATCGTCCAAAATCACCAACCCATGCTTGAAATGACCTGGATCGTCAAGTTCTGATCCTGCTTCACGTGTGATTTCGGCAGCGCTCACATCCGCATCCAGCGCTAGCCATTCATCAAGCCGCGCCGCGACATGTTGGCGACCCATCGGGTTCATGGCGATTAACGGGACAAGTTCAGCATCGGTACGCTCATCGTTCAGGATCGTTTTGATGTAGGCGTTAAAACGCTCTATACCACGCGGCACATCGTGCAGGTCGCGTGCAGTTTGCAACAATGGGATATGATCGATATCCATGACTTTCCTTCTGTCTTCACAAATTCATAAAGCACCATCAGTATAATTTGGATCATCTTATACACACACGCACGCTAGGATTCAAGGCGTTACGATCTTGCTTATGCTGACGATCTGGTCGTTGATCCCGATTTACGCGCGGCGTTTTCATCGTTTATCTGTTGCCGCGTTTGCAGTATGTTTAGGCGCGCTGTGGATTGTGCTGTTTTATCGTTATACACGTCTTTATATCGAGGCAAATGCGCCTGATTTGATCACTGGCGCGCTCGACGCATAAATCACGCCGTAAATGATCGGTTGCGAATCACACGTCCCTTCCACCGCACGCCGCCATACCGGGCTTGCCAATATAAGGCTTGCGCGGCAATGCGCGTCATCAAGATGACCGAAACGGGCATCCATAAGGCATCGATGATGCGCTGACGGGTGACAGCAGCGGTCAGCGCACGCACACCGATTCCCAACGCGGTCAGCGCGAACAGCCATACACGATTTAGCAAAAGATCAGGGATAAGCAGCGCAACGGTCAATAATATCAGCGGCATCAAGAACACCAACCAGTGAAAGATCGCACCCGCGATCAACCCCGCCACACTGCCATAACCCGCAACGATATTTTTGGCATAGCCATCGCGTACCTGTGACCATGATGTGTACATCCGGCACACAATCAATCCTGCACCATCTGCCATCCATAAACGCATCTTTTTCGCCTTGATACGGCGCGCAAAGGTGATATCTTCGACGATACGGTCGCGCACAGCGGCATGACCGCCGACCGCTTGGTACGCGCGCCGACGAAATGCCAGACACTGCCCATTGGCGGCTGCGAACGCTGTCCATGGGGTGCGGTTGACCAACGGCGACGGTAAGTAACCGAGGATCACCAGCGCCATAAGCGGCACGACCAGCCGTTCGCCCCATGTGCGTGTGATCTGCGTACTCCATACGGTGAGTAAATCGACCTGATTGCGCGTTATTTCGTCTATCAACGCGGCAAGCGCACCCGGTCGCCATGTCACATCGGCGTCGGTAAAAATCAGCACATCGTCAGGGTCACTGGCTTCACCAAGCGCGCTTTGCGCCAGTTGATGACACGCCCAATTTTTACCCAACCAGCCCTCCATCAGTGCAGAACCACTTAGCACGCGCAAACGCACATCCCCCGCCGCCGCCGCACGCGCCAGATCACCCGTACCATCGTCGCTGCCGTCATCGAGCACAATCACATTGAGTGCGGGGTAGGCTTGCGCTAGCAGCGATTTGACCGTGTTAGCGATCACACCTGCTTCATTGCGCGCCGGGATTAAGACAAAAACGCGCGAAACATGCCCCTTCTCTACGGTGGCATCAGCGAAGCGGACAAGACGTGAGCGGGTCGGTTCGCGTAAACGCGGAAACGTAAACGCATTCAGGATCGCGGTCAGCGCGATGACGACGAGCGCAGCGGTGATGACGATTAAAGACAAATCGATGAGCATGATTTATGAACGGCGTTTCAGGCGTGGCGGCACGCGCAAATCGTCGCGATATTTGTACAGCACAAGCGCGGCGTTGATAAGCCAAATCATCACCAGTACCGGATCGGGAAAAAATACGGCTTGTACGAGTGTGATCAGCGCGAACGAGAGCGCAACCGCCCACCCCGACGTACTCATAATCAGGTAAGATAAGACGAATAAAGGAATACCGATGCACATAAAGACGGGCTGCAAGCCGATATGCACGCCACCTGTGACGGCAATCGCTTTGCCACCTTTGAAGCGTAAAAATGGCGAAAACGCATGACCGACTATTGGCGCGAGCGTGACTGGCAGCAGTTCCCAGCCGCTTACAGGAATAAAGGTCATCGCTAATCCGGTTGGGATCACGCCCTTGCCGATATCGAAGATGATCCCTAAGACAGCGACAGCCATATTGCCCGTCTTGATCAAGTTGAAAGCGCCCGGATTACCGTCCCCGATCTGGCGTATATCGCGCTTGAGGTCAATCTTTCCT
>Ga0163148_10001144_pt1 | contig 35081 bp, 52 predicted proteins | sample OliLakLV19MP7P2_FD_148606 | JGI IMG/M metagenome (GOLD analysis project Ga0163148, IMG submission 148606) | Freshwater microbial mat bacterial communities from Lake Vanda, McMurdo Dry Valleys, Antarctica- Oligotrophic Lake LV.19.MP7.P2 | ecosystem: Environmental > Aquatic > Freshwater > Lake >... | reverse complement strand
AATATTGACGGTTGTCGGGTGGGGATGTCGGAAGATGATAAAAAAATGTTAGATGCAAAAGCAAGTACAAATAATAATGGAGTAAATTTTGATGTTGGAGAAGGCAAGACAAAAGGCACAGCTACGCCAGCAAGTCCACTAGGCAGATTCCCCGCAAACTTCCTGCACGACGGAAGTGATGAGGTGGTAGGGTTGTTTCCTGAAAGTAAGAGTGGTAATGGAAAAGCAACAACTTATGAAAAAGATGGTGGTCAATGGGGTAAGGGTAAACAAATAAGAAATGCAGACTTTGGCGACTCTGGCTCCGCCTCACGCTTCTTCTACTGCGCAAAGGCTTCAAAGAAAGAACGTTATGTGTACTTGACTTGCAACTGTCAAACAGTTAAACTAGAGTCATGGCCAAAACAGGACCAAAACCTAAACGAGCAGACGGATGGCACCTCACCCGAAGCGGATACCTACGACGAGCAATCGGAGGTAGACTTGTTCTCCAACACGCCCATTTCTGGGAAGAAGAAAATGGTAAAGTCCCTGTCGGATACTCACTCCACCACATCAACCACATCAAAACAGACAACAGACTCAGCAATCTCCAGCTCGTCAATGCTCTTGAACACAAACGAATCCACGGAGGGTGTGAACTTAGAAACGGAGAATGGTGGAAACCCTGCTCAATTTGTAAAGAACTCAAGCAAATTACAACCGACTACTGGTATATCTCCCCAGAAGGGCGTTGTCGTACCTGCCACATCAGCAGGGTGGTACAGGAAAAGCGTTTGCGTAGACTGCGGAAGCGAAGTGAGGCATAACGGACACCCAACTCAAAAACCAGAAGCTCTCATGCAATACCTAGTAAGACTTGTTACACCAAAAGGTGGAACGGTACTAGACCCATTTGCTGGAAGTTTTTCTACAGGAAAAGCTTGCGTACTAGAAGGCTTTAATTTTATAGGGATAGAGCTTGATGCAGATTATTGTGCTATAGGAAAAGCAAGAATTGAAAAAGTACAAAAAGATATGCAATTAACAGATAAATAATAAAGATATATGGTAAAAAAAGTAACAAGAAGGGCATTAGAGATTAGAGTGATAGAATCAAAAGGTAAAGACATATTTTTGATAAAAAACACTCAACATATGGAACAGTTGACACTTACATATACACAAATGGTTGACTTACAAAAACTTATTATTAAAATGATAACAGTATGAAATACATCATCACGGCATTTATCTTAGCAATTATATTCTCTCCAAGCTTTGCAGAGGCACACGAAAAAACGTCTTATATGAGAATCAGTGGAAAGCTTTATCAGTGTGCTCGTCTTCAAAGAGAGTTTGATGCAACGGTCCCCCTTGGATATAAAACATCTTGCTTTACAGGAAAACTTAGTAGTACAGGAAAATCTACACTCTACACAAAGCGTGGGTACGGCACACCTGTCGAATCACCCTCATTCCCTGACATTACAGGACGTATTGCACTCGAAAATGACAGTATCTCAGTACTAGGACAACCGGAATTAAAGGTTCTATTTGTGAATCATCCTATCATTGGGTATGGATGGTATCTCGTGTCATTGGACGGCACTATTAACTATCCCTTCACAAATACCTACGCAATCGCGTTATTATCTAAAGGAACAATAAGATAACTAAAGCAAAAAATCCCCCTGTAATAGGGGACGTACGTTTTACGAGCAAGACTACTCCGAACGTTGGGTTTTATAGGAAATGTCTTATATCAAATAGTAAATAAATCTTGTACCTAGTTTTGTACTTAATTCTAACTTTTTTGTATATAATTTTGTATTCCTTTACCATACAAATATTTTTATTTAATGCACGTTCGTCTAAATCAATCTTGAGCCAAATAAAAAAGAAAAATAATAGTACTAGCATAGTATAAGTTTTTATAAGTATACAAGACTATAGGCAAAAAAACACCACTAGGTGTCATAAAGATTTTTGCCATGTGAGAGAGATTGAGTAATCGAGTAAAAAATTCCATATTAGTTATATACATTTTAGAAAAGTAGCCTATGTTTTACAGCGAAGAACAACGACAACAAGTGCATGACTACCCACCACCGATACAATAAGTATATCATTTTGGGAACTATATACAATGTTACCCTAAATTGACTTTATCCACTTTTGGATCTAGTATGGCTATCTACCCGTGGGGTATACTGTAAACACAAAACACTCCTTTCGGAGTGCTATGTGTTAAAAATCCTTTAGGAAGATTTTTTGAAAACGCTATCTCTCTCAAAGAGGTGAAAGTAGAAAACACCTCCCAATAAAGAAAGGTGTTTCTAAAAAGATTCGATAGTCTTTTTCAAACACAATCGCTCCCGAAAGGGGGCTTTTGTGTTTACAGTATATCACACTACTTTTTCGGATAAAGTTTTGTGTAGCACGTCCACATGCTCTGTCTTCCTTTTGAAAAGTTCTCTGCCATAAAGTTAGCGGCAAACTCAACATCTCTTGCTTGAGCTTCAGTAATATGTTTGTGAGCTTTGAGGTTTATTTGTGCAATACCTACACTATATTCTTTATCAGTGTGATTTGTAGCAAGAGGGTTTAGTTTACTCTCACACATAGCTGTATGTAGTATAGGTGTTGCTGGAGTTGCCCATACCTTAGCAGCTTTTACTATAATCTGCCGTACAGAAGGTTTAAAAGGGTTGATCTGTGGTTCTGCTATAGCAAACTTCGTAGGAAACCATACGGCTATAACAAGTGCTAGCAGAATTGTTTTATGAATACTCATAGTAAGGGATACCTTCCCTTTGAGGGGGTGTACTACTCTGTTGGAGTAATAGTGCCCGTGTCTTCTGTGACTGTTTCTGTAGAGTTCTCTGGGGCTACGGAATAAGTTTCAATAAGCTTCTTTATAAATGCGGTAGCAAATACAAACAATGAAGCAACGTACGGTGTGTACACGCCAAAGTCAAAAGCTGCTACAACATCAAGTACAACAAGTGCAGTTGATAGTCCTGCAGCAACAAGTGTATGTGTTAGTACACTTTTGAGTCCTTGCCATTCAATTTTCATTAATCCGTATGTTTTCATAGTATCTATTTTACCACCTTTTTTAGTTTAGCAATAGCTTTCGGTAGCATGTTATTAGATTTCAAAATGAGGGTAATCCTTAAACGTTCTAAAGTAATACCCTGCTTTTAATCCCAAAGATACCCCAATATCTGCTATTGCTTTCCATTGTTTGATATCTGTTGGATATGGTACTTTTCCAGTAAAGGCTACATCAAATGCAGCACCTTTTTCATGTTTTGATTTACCTGGTTTTGCATTAGTTACTATCTTACCAGGGGTTGTACGTCCTTGATTATAGAGTTTTTCTTGTTCTGCGCGTGTTCTAATGCCATGAGTTATCTTTAAACTGTATCCTGCTTTTTTACACTCAGACAAAAAACTGTGTGCCTTACTTTCAAGCTCTGGTACTAACTTCCAAACACATAGACTAGGCTTTTTTTTTAACGCCTCATCAAGATACTTCCAAGATATGTTGCCAACGATACCGTCTGCTTTAATCTTAACTGAAGTTTGAAACTTTTTGACTGCCGCCTCTGTTGCACGACCAAATATACCGTCTACATTGCCTGTGAGGAAAAATAGCGATTTTAAGGAGGTTTGTAGGTAGGTAACGTCTATTCCTCTACTTCCGAGCTTAACTACGCCCCTGGAGGGCGTAGAGAGCTCTACAGGGCTTTTCTCAGGCGCCTTAACAGATATATACCCCCTCATAGCGTAGTGGATTTGATAGTTTAGTTGATTGATATTTGTATAGGGTGGATATTGGTCAAATACAGTGAGTGTTGGTTCTTGTATTCCCTCAAGTGTAATTGCATGCGTGCCCGGTACAGGTACAGCAATATGTAGAGGTGCATATTTCAAGCTTTCTTTGCACACTTGTACCTGGTCAAGAGTAAAGTCGGGATTATTATCAAACGTTATCCATTCGTACACTACCTCAAATCGTTTTACCCATTCTTTACCGAGGTCTTTCATTTCTTGAGTAATCTTTGTAGCGTCGTGATATTCTTCCCAACTATTACCACCAAATGGAAGCATACTCTCTGGTATTGCCCCATTATTACGAATACTATCCCAGACAGATTGAAAGTAATTGCCTTGTCGTGTCGTGCCAGAAACTACCGCAAGGTAACGATCCGATAGGTTAAAGTGTCCATCTTTAAAGAACCCATTATTAGTGAGCCACAGTTTAAGACTAGCAGGTATTTTATTGTTTTGTAGCATCCAGTTTATCTGGTACTCAATACAATTGTTCGCACTAAATGACGTACAACTCATGGAATCGAAACTAAATTGCTTATACTGTGCTTCGACTGTAGGACGATAAGGAGTCCAAATGCCATTTACTAGGCGTTCTTCGAGCTTTCCAGTAACAGGACTTGAACCTGCAATATAATCTGTCGGTGAGGGTGCTTTAATTAGCAGTCCACCTTGCGGTACTTTTTTTGGAAACCAGTTAAATATATTCATAGTTTACTCTAAATTAAGTGTATTTTTAATAAATCCAATAAAAAGTGCAAGTGTAACTGCTCCAATAAATCCTCCAATAGTTCCCCACACTATGAGTTTACCTTTTTTGATATTACTAGTATTTTTTGCAATACTGTTAGTATCTTCAAGTATAGAGACTCGTAGGTCTGTTTTTTTTACTTGTGCATCGATAGACAATAGTACTTGTGATTGTTTTACTGTTTCGCTCTTCAAATCACCTAGTTGTTTTTGTAAGTCGAGAAGTATATTTAAGTGGGAGTCTGTTGAATTTCCCATATCTACTATACAGCTATTCCAACTATCTCAGCCTCTTCTTTTTCTGATTTTACACCCTGCTTTTTTAGTTCTGCAATTTCTAGCTGTACTTCTGTTACTTTACTTTGCATGAAAGCTATCTGGTCTGTATTTGATTGTATACCTGTATTCAGATTAGCTAGTTCTTCTATTTTTTCATCAAGAGTAATAATCACCTTTTCTACTGGTAGTACTTTCTCTGCTGTGAAGTCTGTTGTTTTTGTTATATTTTGCATGATATGTTTGTTATTGTTTAATAATTATTTTGCTACCCACCCTGTGTTTCCTGCACCACTTTCTTTGACATAAAAAGAAGTAAGAGCGCCACCGTCTGTTCTTGAATAAAATGCACCGATAGGGGCTGTTACTACTCCCTCTGGGGTTCCACTACCAAATCTTTGATACAATGATGTTGTTGCACCTGTTTTATTGACAATAAACATACTCGTTCCTCCTACCTGTAATTCCATAAGGTCTGAAGCGGCATTACTCGCTGTGTCTGTTACATTCAATTTTATCGCTGTTGGTGCCCCTGTCGTGTTCCATGTTTGAGTCAAGTCAACCAATGAACGAGCAAGTGAACCACTACCAGAGAGATAGGTATCATTCATCACCAACGAACCTTGTGCTGTCTGTATTGCTCTGAAGTCTGCCGATGCTGTAAGTGTAGGATTGATGAAAATTCCACGACTTATACCGCTTGCACCACCTGTTTGGTTTATAACACTTTCAACCGAAACCATATTGTATACACCTGTACCAGAAGTAGGAGCAAATGAATTAGTTGAACTGATTAGCATCGAACCTCCTGTACCAGAAGTAAACGTAGCTGACCCAAGTGGATTCATTGACGCACTATAGATAGCTGTAGCACCTGCCCCACCACGAAAGTTGAGTGAAGTCGAAGATCCGTTACTATTAAATGAACTAGCATTCATAGTTGAAAATATTTCTAAAGATCCTCCTTTAGTAACTCTAAATCTACTTGATCCTCCTACGCGCAAATCCATAAGGTTTGATGCTGCATTACTCGCTGTATCAGTTACGTTAAATAGTATCGCTGTCGGAGTACCTGTCGTATTCCATGTCTGAGTAAGATCAAGGAGTGAGCCTGCAAGAGAACCAGAACCAGACGCATATGTATCAGCTAATCGTATTGTGCCGTTTGTTGTTTCTATCGCCCTGAAGTCTGCCGCTGCAGTTAAAGTTGGATTAACGTAGATACCTCGGGTAATACCGTTTGCACCACCTGTTTGATTGATAATTGGAGTTACATTAAGTCCTATGTAAGTTCCAGTACCAGATGCAGGATTAAAATTCATTGCACTACGGAAACTAGTTACCGCAGCAGAAGTTGGAGCTACGGATGGAATTGAATTAAAAGATGTAACAGTGGTAGCTCCATATCCACCCGAGTTTGTGTATGTACCGTTTCCAAAGTTACCATTTGTGAGCGTGATACTTCCTGAAAAAATAATTAAATTTCCAGTTTTATCAACTCTAAATCTACTCGTTCCTCCAGTTTGCAAATCCATAAGGTTTGAATTTGCATTACTTGCCGTGTCCGTTATATTCAATTTTATCGCTGTCGGAGTACCTGTTGTATTCCATGTCTGCGCAAGATCAAGAAGTGTTCCTGCGAGTGCACCACTACCTGCAAGAGTTGTATCAGCAATACTTACACGAGATGTTGTAAGTGCAGTTGCACCGATGCCTACATTTCCGGTTGTTTCATCCAAAAACAATAACGATGCACCTGCTGAACGTCTAAACTCCACTGGGATAGTAGAGGTCATAGTATAAAGAGAGTTTGGTGTGGTGGTTGAACCTGTAGCTACATCTGCAAGGGTTGACGCTCCCCCACCTGTACCATTTTCCCATTGTGAGGTAGTAGAGTTGTATTTCAATAGCTGGTTATTGAGTGGGGTAGTTATTTTTACATCTTGAAGTAGAGATAGATTTCTCCATCCACCACCATTTGCCTTACTTTGTGTTATTTCTGGTACATTTTTAAGAGCTGAGAAGTCTAATCGTTCATCATCTTTAAGTGATTCAAGTTTACTAGCAATATCTTCTGCTGTATCTAAAATAGTCTCTTTAAATTCTGGAATAATTATCTTTTCTAGTACTTTCTCTACTATTGCCTCCTCATCTGCGTCTACTCCGTTTAAGGGCTTCATAGACATGAAATCTTCTACCATTGCCTTAAGTTCTTTAGCTTGTGCATCAAATTTCTTTGAAGTCTTAGTTGCTATAGAGTCTGTATCATTTTTAGATTTTGCAACAGAAACTTCAATGTCTTTTATAGTATTGTATGCTTCAACTATCTTTTCATATCCGTCAGTAACAAGTTCTTTGGTTTCCTTGTTCATTTTTTCGTTTCCTTGTTTAAAAGAAACCATTATTTCCATGATACCCACCATGATTTGCTCCAAGTCCTCTGGAGTTAATACATTGTTAGGATGTAGGACTCTTGCTAGTTTTTGAAAATGTTTGAGATTGTTTTCCATGTTGCCTTAGTTAGTTATAATAAGTGTTTATATCATACCACAAATATTACTTTTTATTAGCTTTTATTGCTTTTTGATATTCTGTACAGAATTTTACCTGGGGATAACTTACTTGACTTATCATTGGGTATAGTAGATTATTTAGGTATGATAATTTTTATCTTAAAATTCTTTTTTTGGTGGATAGTCATCGGACTATTTGTTGGCTTTTTAAACTCTCGGTTATCTAATTAAGGCTGATAAGATTTTTTTCTTATTCTCGTCAGATATACCTAGAAGATTCTCTGCTCCAGTTGCTAATAAATCTCCAGCTCCTTTTAATGGGTCTCTTACTCCTTCAATCACTCTCTGAGTTCCTTTAACTGCTCTTGCTACTTGACCTTGTAATGAAGTTGTCGCTTGAGTTCCATAAATATCTTCTAGTATTTCAGTAAAGAGAGCTTGGTCTACTAAGTTGTCAGTAGTCTTTATTCCATATTTTGCACCTACCTCGTCAAAAGTTCCAAGTAATTTTAATACTCTACCTCTACTATCTTTGTTTGAAAAAACAGCTCGCATAATTTGACCACCCTTCTCTTTACTAAATCCGTTCTTTTTACCAAACAGGTCTTTTGCTTCATCCAACACCTCTCTCGTTATCTTAAAATCTGTATTCGCAGTATTATAAGAATCAAACGTAGTATCTAGTATTTCATCAGCTGAGTTTCTTATCGCTTTTAATATGCTTGCAGACTTCCCTTTTAGTCCTTCTCCTTTAACCCCATAGTTAACAACTTCATCAATACTTTTTTTGAAATTGTGCAAATCGTACGCATCCATTTCTCCAGCTGGTAAATCAGACAGTGTTTTCATTAACTTGTTTTTAAGGTCTGGCGTTTTGCTGAAAATAGATTTTGACCAGTTTGGTGTTCCATCAGAATTTGCAAACACCCCAGCATCTTCTAATAGCGATAATGCTTTCTCTCGTACAGGTAGGGCATCTACACTCTGTCCCTTTAGAGTTTTAGCAGTGGTTTCAACAGCTTTACCTGCCTTAACATTTAATGCTTCAAAGTTTTTTGCTTTTTCAACAAACCCTTCCCCTACTAAGTCTATTGGTCTTTCGATAAATCTTTTGTTTTTACTTGCTTCAATAGCCATTGCAACTTGTTTGTTAGCGATTACTTTGTCTGTTGATGTCATAGACATCATAAAGTCTATATCACTTGCGTCATAACCTTGTTGTTTTGCAATTTCGATTGCTTTGTTTTGTTGAGGTGTAAGTTTTGTCATATCTACAGCAGTTTTTTGACCTACTTCTATTTGTTTATTTAAAACTTCATTTCTTAATTGTCTACCTTTTATAACTCCCGAAGTTCCACTAATAAGACCCCCTAAAATACCTCCAGATACTAAACCACCTACTCCTGTTAATAGTCCTTCCTCTATAATTCCGCCCAAATCTTTGTCTTTTTGTAGCCCCTGAGATACACCTGTAGCTGTTCCAAAAGCTCCACCAGATATTGCTCCAGTTTTAGCTCCTTGCATGAAGCCTCGACCAAAAGAAGTAGCTTGTGTTACCCCTGAAACTACACTTGGTGTGGCTTTTCCTAAAGTACCCGTTACAAGCCCTTTAGCACCTGCTCCATAAGTTCCGACACTTGCAACAGTAGTTCCTAATTGTAAAGCATCACCCAATACTTGTTTTGTTGTTAATCCTTTCTGGTTAAGTAATTCACCTGTTTGGTTTCCTGTGTCGGATATTTGCATACTTAAATCTGCTAGAGCTTTTTCAAGTTTAGTAGCATCTTCTCCTGTTGATCTTTTTGCTTTAATAGCTTTTATTAAGTTGCCTTGAATTTCCATTTGCTGTTTTTGTATTTCTTCTTGCTCTCTTGCAATTCTTGGGTTAGCTATAGCTTGTCCTAACCCTTGAGCTATCTTTTCACCACCTGTAAAACTAAGTATTTTTTCTCCGAGGCTTCTTTTTACTGGTTCTGGTTGATTTTGAGTTTCAGGAGATAGTGGTTGCAGGTTTAGTGATTTCGCAGCCGAATCAATATCCTCCATTGAAGGCATATCTTTAAATTCTATTATTTGTCCGTTTGAAAATTGTATTTTAGGCATATTATTATGGAATTATTGTAAATGAATGACCCGACGTTGTTACCCCTTGACCATTGTTAATTTTTCCCCAAGCACTAGGTAGAGACCAAGTATTACCTGAGGGTGCGACTCCATTGGTTACTGGTAATGGTGGTGTGTATGCACTTCCTGCACCTGTAATTAAATTATTTAGTACGGAATCTCTTAATGTTTTTTTATTTGCAAGGGTAGTAGCATCATCTTTATATGCTGGGAAATACTGAACTCTTGCATCGTCAAATTCTGATTGTGCAATAGCTGCCCCAGATTCTTTACGAAGTTTAGCCGTTATGAAATTTCTCATAGCTTGTGCCGCCTGTCTTACATCGGGAGACATAAATGCGTTTGCAATTTGACTTTTAGATTCGGCTAGTTTGAAATCTACATAACTCATTTTTTTGAACATATCTGCCTTACTATCAATAATATCATTAGCTTGTTTGGTTCTCTCTGCAAAACCTGCACTTAACACTTGTCCCTCAGTTGGAGGTTTTCCACTACCAGGAGTACCGAGCAATCCTTGTTCAGCCCTAGTTTTAGCTGCACTGGCATTACTGTTTGCCGCACTAGCGTTGCTAGAACGAATTGAAGCTCTTTTAGCCTCATTTCCAAGATAATCTCCTGAATAAACTCCTAGTGCTTTAGCTACTTCAAGTGGGCTTCCCTTTTTTGTTACAACAGCTAGTGCCTTTGTTGTTATAGCACTAGAAGCTCCTTGAGAAAAAGCATTAAGTATCATATCTTCCTTTGTTTTATCATCAGCTATAGATTTTGCATACTCTCTTTCTTTCTGTCTTATATTCGCATCTAATATAGCCTGTTCTTTTTTAGAAGCATCACCATAAATTGCCATAGCTTGGTTGTTATAAAAGTCTCTTTTGTTTTCTGCGTCTTTAGAATAAATACTGAAAAGAGTATTCACGTTTTGCTGTGCCATTTCAAGGTTACCCTGTGCCGCCGCTAGTTGAGCTGCAACTGGTAGTGACTGTATAGCTGTCTCCCTTGCAAATTGAGCTTGCTGACCACCTAGGATGGCTTCTGGGATGCCTCTGCCTTGTCCTACGGTAGATAGTTGATTTGCCTGTCCTGACGCTGTGATTTGATTGAGCTGTCCTGTAAGAGTAGATACCATATTTTGTTTTTCTACTAGCTGTGAATTTTCTCTTGCTTTCATGAACATACTCTCTTGTGAGGGTGCATTGTTGAAGCTCGCATTAAGTGAAGTAAGCAAATCACTAATAGCTGTCGGTGCGACGCCTCCAGGCGCTCCAGGCGCTCCAGTTTGGGGTGGTAGTACCAATCCTCCATTTTTGTCTTTCATAAAACCAGTAGATGCATTTGCACTATTCGTCATAGTAGTGAAGTCCATAGCACTTGGGTTTCTACCAAAAGGTAAATTGAGTGTATTTGTACTTCTCAAGTCATTTGGAGTGATAACGTTTGAATTATTATTTGTTGATGTGTTCCCTGTATTTCTTAAGTTGTTTGAGTTTCCCATATTCCCTGAGTTATTTGTACCTCCTCCTCCAAATGTTTTAAAAGCTGCTGCGGTTGCAGGACCGTATTTGCCGTCCACTGCTAGGTTTGCACCTTTTGCATTAAGAGACATTTGCAATGACCTGTTTGCTGCACTAGATGTACCTTGAGTTGCTGTCGGACTATTAGAAACTTTAAAATTTCCTGTTTTAGTTGATATGTTGTTAGATGTTTTAGTTGCCATTATATTATTACATTTATTATATATTATTTATTGTATAAGTACATTAAGATTGTCCTCCAACTATCACAAAAGTGTTTGCAATATTGCATATTCTCAATTTTCCATCCACTTCTATAATTTCTCCTATTTCACCGATTGATGGCACCGTATCATAATGAGGGATTTTCAATCTTGTATTGAAGCGAGAATACTTTTGAAAGTCTTGACTAGCTGAAAAGTTGTTACTGTACACCTCGTTGGTTAAATCAGTGAGGTCTTTTGTTAACTTATTTATTTTTTCTTCTAGTTTTGTATTATCCATATTATATAGTTGTCAAAATGGTTGCTGTTGCTACCCAAGAAGTTATTTGAAGTCCTCCTGTTGATTCAAGACGGATTTTGTACTCTTTAGCAGAAGGAAAATTGAGTGTAGTTGCTTCTATATTGTTAAAAGTCTTTGATATTGTATCTATCGTACTGAAGCTCCCAACTGTAGTAAATGACGTTGCATCGTTTGCCTTAATTTTAACAGTCAAAGTTTGCCCTGATAGTAGTCTCTCAAAAGATACCTTTATAGATTCAAGTTTTTTTTCTATCTCTGAGTTTCCAAAGTTTAGTATTTGTGTTTCAAAAATAGATGTTTCGGTATACACCGCAGTGTCATCAGTTTTAGATATAGAGCCGTCGGTTGAGTGTGTAATAAAGAAGAAGTTTGCTGCACTACCAAAGGCTTGAATACCTGCTGTTGTAATACCTGAATTTACATAGTCCAAAGACAATGCAAAAGGATAGCCAGCATTTTTTCTACCAAATGACCATATACCCTCATGATATTCTGTTCCTGCTTCATTTGTCATTATTTTAGCTGAGAAAAAAACACGATTATTTTTTACCGCTTTTGATAAAGGCATGGTTATATTGTTTAATCTTGATGTAAACACTTCTTTTAGTACTTGAGGTGAGCCACCTGCGTAGCCTTGTATGATTAGTGAACCTCGCCCTGCACCTGAACTGTTATTTAAGAATCTATCAGTAATACCAATAATCATTCCTTCGATAGTTTCTAGCACTCGCAATTCCCCTTCGCCCCAGTCAATGACTTCCTGAATGTCTGGTGAAGTTAAGTTCCATAGAAATACTTTTGATACTCCATTATATATTGAAATAGGTGAACACCCGATAGCTAGGTAGTTACCGAAGTTGCAGATTGAAGTTATCTTTAAGTTTGTTGGTAGTTTCAATGCTTGGTCTTGGACTGTGCCTGATGGGTAAACCCTAGCTAGTATGTTGTTGTATGGTAAATATAGGTTGTCATCCTTTGCTACAAGCCCCTGTGCCACGCTTGTAATAGCATTTGATACATTACCTACTGTAGAGATGTTTATAGTGCATCCTGTGCCTCCTGAGGGGCTTACAGTCGTTGCTAATGCACTTGCTACAGTACGATTAAATCCTGCTTGTAGGATTGTTACTGTTGAGACTACCCCTGCACCAGTTATTGCTGTAACGATAACATTTGCATTGTTGCTTCCTTGAGTGATAGTTAAAACGTCATTTATGTTGTAGCCTGTGCCTCCTGCGTTTACGGCTACTGCTGTTACTGTGTTAAAGACAGTTCCGACAGTTCCTGCACTGTTTGTTATAGCTGGAGTACCTGAAAGCAATCCCCATTTCCATACTTGAGTTGTTCCTTGAAAGCCCCAGAGATAATCTTTGTATTCTACAAAACAACCATTTCTAACTGTTCCGTTTCCTTCTGAAGACGCAGGTAGTGACCAGTTACCCATTGTTGCATCTGCTTTTTGTACAATTTTAGTAAGTCCTCCAGCTGTTTGACCTAGTCCATAAAGTATCGTTGATGTAGATGAGTACAAATAATCTCTAACAACATACTGTTTCATCCCTGTAGCAGTGGCCCCGTCGTTTGTATCTGCTTCAAAAGAACGATAAGGAATTAGCTTATGTGGTGAAGTGAAAATGTCAAAATGTTTTGTGACAAGAAAATTACTCCCATTTGAAATTCTTGGGTCATCCGATATTCCTGAACTGAAATTTGATTGTGATATTGATACTTGTGCCATATTAAACATAATACTCTGTTACTATTACAATGCCTCCTACTCCAGCTCCGCCAGTTCCAGTTGGAGAACCATCAGTTGCAGAAGTTGCACCACCTCCACCTGCTCCGTAACCATATCCTGCTTGTCCATTATCTGAAGCATTTGTAGCAGTCATTGTTGAGGCGGCTTGACCACCTTTTCCTAGCCAAGAACTTGAACCTTCCCCAGCACCAAAATTAGGAGCACTAGCTACACACTACCTCCAGCTACACCAGTTAAAGAAAAATCACCTGCTGTTGATACTGTTCCTGCACTTCCGCCAGTTGATGTTGAAGCATTGCCACCATTATTACAAACCAAAAGTATTCCAAAAGAAGTAGCACCACTTCCAACACCTGCTGCACCTATAGCTAATGTTTCTGTTACTCCAAGTGAAGCAACTGCAATAATTTTGTTAGTATATCCACCTGAACCACCTCCTCCCCCTGAAACAGAACCATCGGAGTTTGCACCATTACCTCCAGCACCTTGAACTTCTACAATTACATATTTAAGTCCTGATGGTTTTGTCCAAGTAGCTGGAGAAACTGCGTTAAGATACGTTCGGACTACTGGAACAGTAGAAGGCGACAATCTATTTGTAGCCAACTTCGCAGGTGTTACAAAGAGTTTCGCTCCAGTTGCACCTGTTGCTGTTCCTGCTGTGACTTCGGCATCCGAAGCCTCCTCCACTATTCCTTTAGTAGTTTCGGAGGCGTTTACGTTACCTCCTGCGTCTACATAAGCTTTTACTGCTTTTTGAGTAGCAATTTTAGTGTCACTGTTTGCTGCTAACGTTGTATCTGTTGAAAGATAATCAAGCTCAATTTTCTCTGCCAAAATAGAACTAAAATTAGAATTTATTGTTGTCCTTGATGTAGAAATTACATCTGTACCTGCTATTGTTGTGATTACCGTTGCCATATTATTTACTGTTTAAAAATTCTTCTAATTGCTTGCGACTATTATTTTTCTTGCCATATATCTTATGAAATTCTTCGTGGGATTCTCGTGAAAGAGTTATCCCATTATCTATAGCGAAACGTAATTCAGTATGAGAGGAAAAGTTAAGAATATGGTGTGATACTAATTTTCCACCCTTAATGCCAGTTTTTTGGCAAGTATATCCATCTCTAGCGTAAACTGCTTGATTCCATAATTTGTATTCTATGCTTGCACGGATTTTATTATGAATTGGGGTTACACCACCTTTCCAGTTATGATTTAATGAACCTGTCATTTTTCCTAGATGAGATAAACTTAACGCTTTTCTGGTTTCTTCTTTTGTTCTTTTTATTTTAGGTTTAGCTGTTCCTTTATTCCAAACAATATAGGGAGATTTGATTCCCTTATTCCACGGAATATTCCCTTTTTTAACACCACCAATTCCAGGTCTTTTAATGCCTTTATTTGCAGGGATGTGACCCGTCTGAAAATGCGTCCTACCTGTGTTAGTACGTATTCCTTTGGGGTTCTTATATATTCTTGTATAAATTCCTGTTGGCATATTATGCTGGTTTAGCCACGTTAGTTACGCTACTAGATTGCCTTGCTAGGTTACTAATAATTGATACTGTCGCATTCCAAGTTCTTGTCTCAGTTGCCCAAGTTAATAAAGCAGTGTCCAAAACCTCCCCAATATTTACTTTGGTTAGGTTTTCCACTGAAGTCGTAGGTTTTGTAATGTTTGTTATCATTTTATCTTGAATCCAAATACTCTGTTTCTAAAATAAGAGCTTTATCACCTGCTGTTCGTACTTTAAACTCTTTTACTACCTCCTGCCATTCTCTCTCTGCTTCTTGCGCTAGTATATTGACGTTTGGTAGTCCCAAAGCTAGGGCGATGTCATAGGCTGATTTTACTACAAATCCTCTATGAAGTGATGCAGGAATGCCAGGCTCTTTGGTTGTATCTGAAGCTGTAAAATATGATGGTGCTCTCTGGAAGTAGTAAGTGATACCAGCTGTAGTATTTACATCAGATTTTGGATATATTCTGATGATATTGTCTGCTACTTTGTCATATTCTACTGGCTTACCTGCTACGCTCAAATAATTGGTAAGAGTTACGTCATTTATGTCTCTTTCGTCTATTTGAGTGAGGTTTACATCTCCAATTTCAACTCTAGTGATGTTTACGATCCGATTTCCCTGCTCGTCTGTTAGGAATGAGTAATAGGACTGGTCTTGAACTAGATTTGTTGTACCGATAGGTAATTTTGTGTGGTTACTGTCGTCTAAATTAAACTTTTTATGCAAAGAAAATCCATAGTTAAAGATTTTATCTAAATAATCATTACAAGAACCGACTACGTCTGCTGTTGCCCATTGTGTAGAGTCTACACGAGCTAGTTTCCTGGCTCTTTGTAAAATTCCTAATTGTGTTGATGTGTCTGAGAATACCAATGTTTTATGCTAGGGTTTGTTAATGTCCTAGTCTTTGCTCACCTTGTGGATGGGCAAAGTTAAGAAATTACGTTATTGCTCTAGCCTAGACGACTAATCGTGTATGCTGTTGCACTTGAGAACATAAGTCTAAAGTGTGCCTGTCCAGTTACTCCTGAAACTAGAGTCAATGTACCTCCTAATGCTGATAGGATAGCGTTCACTCCTACTACGATTGTTACTATATTTGCACCTGCTGTGTTGTCGATGTACAAATCAAATGTTGTACCTCGTACGGCACCCAATCTCGCTCCCAACAGTGTACCTGTAGGCATTGTGATTGAAGTAGCAGCTGCTGATGTAGACGTAATATACCCAGATGACACTTGTTCTGCAGTAGCTGTCGCTGTTGAGTTGATAGCTACTGGAGTATGAATGTATGTAGGTGCATTAAGAATAGGTTGGTCAAGTCTTGGATTTTGTGTTGATGTTACTGCCATGATATATATTCGTTTAGGTTAATAAAGAATTACAATGCTTTTAATTAAGCAACGTTAATATCGAGCAAGATGGCTTTCATGTTATTCCAAACCTTGTATTTGTGGTCAATACGAGATTCAAGTCCTACACCAGAAATCTGAGCACTTGATACAACTGGGTTGACCAAAGTCTTCATTTTTCCGTATGTTGATTTGACGATACCTACTGCAAGAGCTTTCTTAACACCACCGAAAACGTGACCTGCCACATTTCGTGATGTTGAGTAGTGCTCTACGCCTAGATATTTGAAACCTTGTTTGATACCGTTCTTTAGAACATCGTCTGCTGTGTTGAAACCTTCTGATGTAGCAAGTAGTTCTACGAGCTCATAGTCAGCTTCACGCCAGATGATAAATGCTCCGTCACTGTTCATTTTGTCATTTCCTCCTGCTGCACGGATAACACGCTTCATTGAAGAAATGATTTTCTTTACGTTAGAGATTGAAACTGTAATAGCGTCTGTTGCTGCACCTCCGAGTCCGATAGATGAACCTCCGAAGTCTGTTAATGCTGCGTGTTCTGCAAGCATAAGAGTTTCCATTCTTTCGTTAAGAACTTTACCCATACGATCTGCGATTTCCATAAAGTCAGAGAATGTCTTTTGTGCAAGGTCTGCATCGTCGATGTGTTCTGCTGAATAAATGTAAGCACTGATTGTTACAGTATCATCTACTGTTTCTACTGCTGTTGATGTATAACCTGTTCCACGAGTACCTGTTCCGACTGTTGAGTCAGTTAGGTAAGGGTTTCGCCAGATTCCACTGTTTGTATACTTTACAGTACACACTTCTTTCCAAACTGTTGGAGCGCCTAGACGTTCCTGAAGCTTGACTTCGTACTCAATTGTTGGTATGACGGCGATGGTGTTGTTAGGTAGTATTATATCTTATAGTGATTTTTTACTACCCCTGATTAAATTTAATAATAATAATAATAATATTTAATCAGATGACTTTAGTTTATGAATTGTAAAACTGTCCATTAGACCCACCTTGTTTTAGTTTATGATTGACTACCTTGATACGCATATCTTGTGGCACATCTTCTATAGGTTTTGCTGACCAGTATTCTACAGAGTCTGTTGGAATACTGCCTGAGCGACTACCTTTAGGTGTTGCATCAGTTGTCATTACTAATTCTCGGGTTTCTTTAAGTTTTGATTGAAAGTAAGGGTTAGCTAGTACTTCTTCTAGGGTTCCACCTGTATTTTTTATGGCTTCTTCCACTAGTTTGTTTTCACTATCTTTAATTCCATTCGCTACTAAGAACGCTTTTTGTCCATAGTCTAATTCACCTGATTTGTTTCTTTTTTCGTTGTCACTAGATTTGTTAAAACCTTTAAGTGACCTTTTGAGTGAACCAATTTCGCTAGTAAGTTTTTCATATTCCTCTTTGGAAATATATACACTTTCGTTGCTTTCATTGCTTTCATTGCTTTCGTTATTCTCTTCGTTTGATTTATCAACATCGTCGATAAATTCTTCTCCATTGTTTTCATTATCCATAATGATATGTTTTTAAATTAATGATTGTTGGTAGGTATCATAACCGTAATAATTCACCTTTTGAGGTAGTATAACCGTATGCTTTTATTATATCACTTGCTATATATTGTTTGAAACTACAATTTATTTAATCTAAATCGTAGCTAATTGTTGCATTCAATGTTCCTCCGACTACTAGATATAGTCCTCTTGCAAAGTCCATACCTCCAAAATTGATATATCTCTCACCTGTAGTAGCTACTGCACTAAAGGTCATTGTGTCTACTATAATGGAACCTGTAGCTCCAGCACCTGAACCCATTACTGTAGAGGTGAAAGAATAGTTAGCTATAGTCTCCGTTGTTGCAATAGAGTTTCCTGCAACACCAGTATTTTTTGAATTGAAAGTCTGAGCTGTGTTTGTATTGGTTGTTGCTACTACTAATGGATGTTCTGCTGTACCAGTTCCGTAATCAGTTCCCATTACACCTGAAAGGTTTACTGCTAATTTTACGTTGTCCAAGAATACTGCCTCTGATGTTACCCAAAGAATTTGATTAGCTATTGCTGGTAGTCCTAGCGTTTCTGCTAGAGTTATAACCGCTGTGTACTGAACACTACCTATAGTGAATGTTGCTGCGTCTGATGTTACTGTGCCAGTGATTGTTGCTGCACCCCAAGCTAGGTTAGCCATTGTATCAGTAGTTGCAATTGCATTTAATACTGCTACTTGTGCTGCTGTTCCATGTGACCGTGTGCGTACTACGAGCGTCGTAGCTGTAAGTGTAGAACCTACGATGTCTGGGTGTACCAAAGTTCCTGTTGAGTAATCTGTACCTGCAGTTCCTGATGCGTTAACTGATTTCTTTAGATTATCGAGCATTGTCGCTTCACTTGCACCACGTAGGAATTGATACGCTACTGCTGGAGCTCCGTATGTTTGAGACAGGGCATCTACTTGAGTGTAAACCGTAGTTCCGATTGTCACTGTTGCATTTGCTGTGGTTACACCTGCGTCTGAAGCTCCTGTGCCTCCTCCAAGTGTAGTATCAGCCCATACAGTCCTGATAGCTGTTCCTGTGGTTGCTACTGTATCGAGTGATGAGCCAGGGACAATTCCTCGTACTGTAAGAGTCGTTGCGTCTGAAGCGACTGCTCGTACTTGTGTGTTTACTACTGTACCAAAGCCGTACGTTACTCCGAGCATACCTACTCCTGGTGTTGCATTGATAGCGTTCCTTGCGTTAAGAAGTGTTGCTGTTAGATTTGCTCCGACTAAGATTTGGTCTGCTACACCTGTTAAGGTCGCCACGAATGTATATGTTCGTGTACCGATAACCATCACGTTTGTTGCTACGATAGCATCTCCAGTCAAGACTGATACTGCGTGAGTTGCCGCTACGCTTGCGCCTGTTGACGTTAAGGTTGATGTTCCGTAGTTTGCTGGTACCGAAGCACCTGCACTAGTGAGTACTGTTGTTGATACCACTCCTGATTCTGTTCCATCAAAGATTCTCAACGTTCCTGATGTGTGAGAGTTGATAATAAGTCTTTGGAGTTTGCCTTGTCCTGTTGCTACTCTTGTTGATTCGGTGAATTGTTTTTCTAATGCCATATTATTATTATTATTCTGCTACGTTATAAAGGCTTTCGACTGCCTCTTTTTTTTCTGTTTTAATACTCTGCAAATCATTGAAAGCATTGTGCAGGGCATTGATTCCTGCCCATTGTGCTTTCAACTGCTCACCAAGAAGCTCGTTCGTGATTGGATTATTTACTGACATTGACACTAATGAAAATGCTCCGTTAATCAATGGGTCTGATGATTCTCCTGCTTTGTTTACTCCATGTGAGTACAATCCTTGTAGCAGAACCTTTCTCACTGCTTCGAGTAGTGTTGTATCTTCACAAAACTTTTCTATCTTTTCTATTTCTATTTCGTTTAAGTATGATTTCATAATATGTCGTTATTTTTTGTTTATAATATTGCTTCGGCTACCCCAGCGGTCTCGGGTACTCCGGGGGCTCCTGATGCCTCGGGCGCTACAGGTGCTGTCTGAGGTGGGTTTACTATTTGACTAAAGTTTATCGGTGAGAGTCCTGAATTTTCAAGAAGTTCATTGATAGCCTTTGACATTCCTGTAAACGGTATACCTGCTTGTAAGAATGTTGATATTAAGTTTGAAAGTTTATCTGCATTTGCAGCCATATTCTTTTGTTTACTTGATATGTTAACAAATACTTTAATTGGTACTTCTTTAAATGCATCTTTAAATTCTTTAAAGAACTTACGACTATCACCTTTCAAAAAGTCTTGTTTAAATACGTACTTGTATGAATCGATTTCTTCTCGTGTGACAGCTCGACCAGATAGGATGATTTCCCTTTCCTTTTTAGCTGATTTGCTATTCGATATAATCTCTGCTACTTCCTGTAGTTCATCAAGTGATAAAACCTCTGAGAATGTATCGCCTTTGTTTAAATCCTTGACCAAATAACCTAGAATCAAGTCACGATATAGTACATCTGAGAAGAATGTAGCGATTTTACCTTGTCGGTACTCGTGCGTCCCCTCGCCTTGTTGTAAAAGTGCATTGGTAGTAGAGAATGGAGTGCCTGATACTGGATTTTTACCTAGTGACGCATCAGATGCAGATCCTAGCTTCTGAGCTTGATTCTCTTGTCCTATTTGGAAGTTTTGAATAGTAGGAATATTCTGCATATTCATATCTATTCTTGATATAGGTCTCCCAGGCTCATGCTTTAGGATAGTATTATTCTTCAAAGAGCTTATCTTTTGGTTTCCGTACTCCTCACTGTCTGTCTGTAGTAGGTTTACAGAGTTGTCTATCATTTCCTTGAGCTTTATACCTGCGTAGTTATTCCATACTTGTGGCTCAAATAGTCTTTCAACGATAGAACGACCACAAGCTCTACCCTTTGAACGCACTGTATCAATTTTAAGAGTTTTGAATCTATCAGACAATGGCTTGTCTTTACCTTTATATAGGGTAATTCCCTGGCTCTTACCTTCATTATCAGTGTAATAACACACTATGTGCATTTGACTACAGTATTCAAACGGCTTTGCATCTGGGTATATCCATGATTCTGGCAAATTACCACGTAATTCGTATACCTCTACGTACTTACCAGGTGTTTTTATTGATTGGTCATTTGCAAGGGGCTCTTTCTTCTCGTACAAAGACATTACAATAGCCTGGTCAATCTTGTCGTTATCCCATTTTCCTTTAAATTCTACTAACTCGGCGATTGTATAGTTATGTTTAATACAAATAGGACCAGCCATTATATCGGTTTGATCACAAAATGCTATTGTCTTGATATCAATCACTTCTGGACGAGTATTGTTTATGTCTTTTACTACTACCAGGTCATAGATGATAGAGTTCTCTACTACTTCATCAATAAAAGTATCAAGCTCATTTTTTCTAGCCCATTGTGGGTGGTATTTTTTAACTATGAGCGAGAGATGATAAGAGTCTGAGTCATTAACAAAAGGGACAATGTCTTTTACATCAAATCCTTCCGAACGAAACGCGACATCAATGATAGGGGTGACAATGTCATTGTACGGACGTAAACCGTCTTCATTACTTCCTCTATTGAACCAAGCGTTTGCCACGTTTGTACAACGTTCAATGTGCTCATACATACTCCAAGACTTACTTCTGGTCAATGGTACTCTATCTACTCTAAATGCATTTTCTTGCATCTTTATATATTCAAAAGGTGTTTGTGTATTTTCCATTATACGTACTCTTGGGTTAAGTTTATTATAAATATATCCATATTATCTTCATTGTTAAAGATTTTTTTACTTTGCATTAAGTTTAATTTGCGTTCTGTACTAATTTTACTGCTTCCGCTACCTGTAGAAAGTGTAAAATAACAATCTGTTAACACAAACTCTGGTTTAATTTCTAGTAAAGTTTTTTTTATGTCAGAAGTTCTTTTAGAAAATGCTACTTCGTTTATCTTTCCTTTTAGTTGAAAAGTTTTAGGTTTTATCACATGGTAAATATAACACGTATGACATAACGTACAAAATTATTTGCAAGTGTATTACGTACAACAACATACAATATACTACAATGTCAATAGTATTATATTGCGTTATTTATTTCGGGCTTATTTGCTTCAAAGTCTGGTTTGTAGTACGGCTTATGTGCATTGTGCAACTGGTGCGCCAAACTATCTAAAACATCATCGTTTTGACCTCTCGGAAACGTTCTCATCTCGTCTAATAGTTCTAGGTTTGAGCCTACTAGAAAGATACTGTTATTCTCCCAACGTGGAATTAATCCCCTGATACGAGTTTCTTTCTGCACGCCTTTATGTTTCAAAGCTGTTACAGAGAATGGATAATGTCTTTTACTCATTTCTTCTTGTAAGAAAGGTTGTATTGCCATAGTAAATGTAGTCTCTTCGAGTCCTATCATCTTAGGGCTATATGTTTTATGCAAATAGAATAGGTGGTCAATCAACTCCTTTGTGTTTACTTTCAAGCGATAAGTGTATATATACCACTTGTTTTGTAGGTCTACTCGGTTAATTGTTATTCCTGTGTAGTCTGCACTTTCCTTTTCTGATACTGCACTATCGATTGTGATATAGCAGTTCGTGTCTTTTTTTCTAACTTCCTCTTCGGTAACTATTTGTACGTGTTCTTTTTTAAATTCTGCAAGAGAGTCATCGATAGGTTGATTCATCATCTCGTATGAGAACACCAGATACCCTAGTTGACGTTGTTTATCCTCAATTGATACTTTACCTGTCTTTTCTGCTTCCTCGTCTGTAAGGGCGTATTTTGAGCCCCACAAAGGCACTCCATCAGCCATTACTGGTATATTTCGGACACGAATACCTTTGTCAATCTTTGCTCGATCAAAAATGTATTGAATGTTCCCATACTCTGTAATAAAGTTTCCAAGATATAATATACAGCCGTCAGGACTCATACCTGCCATTGCTTCACTGATATGGTCTTTGACTTGCTTTGTATACGCTTGTGAGTCTTTTGTCTTGTTCGTTTCTATATCATCTAGCAATAAGAAGTCTGGTCGTTGATTTAAGTGAATACGTCCTCGGACTGATTCCTGTGTACTGTGTGCCTCCACACGAATACCATTCTCTGTAACAAAGTTGTTGATACGGTTCTGTTTGATTTCGTCTATTGCACGTCTCTTTGAGAATAATGTAGAGTAGTCAGCATTTAGTCTTGCGTTGTTAGTTAGTTCGTAGGCAATATCAAACAATATCCGTTCAGCGTTCTCTCGGTCAAAGGAATCCACGTTGATATAGCGTTTCTTATTATAAGCTATCATCCACATGATAAAGAGCTTAGCCATTGTAGTTTTTGCCGATTCTCTGTAAGCAATCCAGGCTACCTCTCTAATCTTACCTTCGGTTAAATCTTGAAGGTCATCTATAAAGTCATAGTGATAGTCTGCTAGTGAGTATTTAAAGTAGTTTTGAAAGTAATATAGTGCAAACAAACCAAACGATTGTTCGGCTAATGTTCTGCGTTCTAGTGATGTACCAGAAAGCATTTTGGATAGTCCTGCTTTATATTGGTCTTTTGTCATCTATATCTTATTTCCCTATTAAACCTAGTAATGCTTTCCTATCTTCTTCGGTCATAGTTTCAGGTAATAAATCTTTACCGTCTTTACCAGTTTGCTCTGATCTAGTTGAGTATTTTTGTTTATTAAGTCTTTCTGCAAAGAATTTAGCTGTATCTGTTTGTGTCTTTAATAGTTGATTGTCTACCTTTCCCTCTTCATCAACTGATTCCATGTCTAGCGTTTTATCTAGTATATTTTCAGCTTTTCTTAGACGTTTCATATCACCCATGGATTCCGATAGCCAGTCAGGCAACAAATGAGTTATGTTCTCTGAATATTGTTGAGAGTATTTTGCCTTTAATCCGCTTTGTAGTGCATTGGAAAAATTAGGGGATTTAGGGTTTAAATACTCTGAGAGAAATAGCTCTTGTTGTGGGTTTAGTAGTCTATCCATCATATTGACATTATAGCATAATAATTTTCATATCTCTTTCCACATATGTGTTACGTCATATATGGTTAGAGGATAAAATTTATTTTATTATTATTTCTTAGGTTTCTTTTTATCTTTCTGTTGTGAGTTGTTTCCTTTTGCCATATGTTACTTCTTGTTTTTTGATACTTTTGTCTGTTCTGGTGTTGCGGGTACTTCCTCTGGTGTTTCAGGTACTTGGAATACCTCTACTGCTTCTGCAACTAGTTTAGCGTCCTTGAGGGTAAATACTCCTTTCTGACATGCTGCCTCTGCTGCGTTTACAAGAATATGTATTGCAGTATTTTGTCCCATTTTTGGTTGATCCATATTTAAAATGGTGATTCTTCGCTAGTAGTATCTCCAAGGGATGTTCCTTCTTGTGCTGATCCCTTTGTTACATACACCTCAATTGACTTTGCAGGAGAATATCCTTTCACTTTTGCAGGAATACTCTCTTTGAAATCAAATCCTACAATATCCCCTAGCTTAACCATATTAGTTCGCTGGATGATGTAGTCCTTTGTCATAGAAATTCCTACGTTGACGACACCGTTCGCTGTCTTGAGTGTAAATACGCGTTGTGCAGGCAATTGTCCGTTTGCATCTTTATGCTCAAGTCCAACAACCTCACCAGCTATCTTGTCCCCAACGTTCTCAAATTTGAACCAGTTTGATTCTGGGATGTTATCCGAATTAAAAACGTTATTATAATCAGTCATATTTTTATTGTTATTTTTATTAGTATTCGGCTCTCCTTTTCGAGGATGCCTTGCTTTTAGTATACCACAAGATTCGAAAAAACTACGACAACACCTACAGCGTGAAACACAGAAGTAATTCCAACACAAAACCGTTTAAAATTACACCACACTTAATTTAGAAAAGCTCTCCGCTATGCTATAGCGCGCTATAGCGTTGCTATGAGCTTATCAAAAATAGTGTCAATAGTCAAGCTCCTTTCTATCTTGATATATATAGATATACCAAAAAACGACAAAATACCCATATATAGGGTATTTTTTGACAAAAACGTTTCACAATGTTCTATTGTTTAAAAGGAATCGTACACACTTTGTGCGGCATTTTTGGTCTCTTCAATTTCTTCAATAGAAATCTCACGATCTTTATATTTACTTTCATTCTTAATGCCCTCAATCTCTCTAATAAGCTCCCAATCTTGTAATCGTTGTATTCTCCATGAAAGTCCATTAACATCACCTGTACGCTTCAATACACCTGTTGCTGCCATATTCTGTAGTGTCATGTTAATAACAGTGGTAGTAATACCAATATCATCAGCAATAATTTGTGTCCTCAATACACTATTATAAGGAATAGTAGCTAATATCTTTAAACATGCCCTTTTCTCTTCATTTGCAAGTGAATAACCACACCAGTTAATCATATGGATATCAGCTTCTACAAGCTCTCCACCTTCATGTTTACGCATGATATACAACCCCTTCGCTAATGCCGTTAATTGAAGTGCAACACGCATTGGCATAGCAGGTACTGGGATTTTATCAATAGCACGATCTTTGAAATCTACATGGCTTGTAGTGCGTATCTTCTCAGAAAGCATAGCGATACTAATAATACGATTTTGTAGGTCTTCTGGTATTACAATGACCTCATGCTTATGTAATTGGATAACTTCTTTTAAATACTCAATATAAAGATTAGATAGCACAGTATCGAGTTCTTTTCCATAAATAGTACGCTTCATAGAAAGTCTGGTAGCCTTTTCTGCATCATATTCCTTCATACGATAATAAATAAAACGTTCTCCCATGTCAGCAACTTCCTCAAAGTGAGCATAAATAGATGGTGTTGAACCTGCAAGGATTCCAAGACTGCCACGCCATGACAATGGTTGTGGTTTATTACCGACAAACTTTATTATTTCACCGTCATAAATCATACGAAGTTGTGAAAGGATAGCATTTCGACTCTCTTTTGCTTTTGAAAAAATCACTGTCATATCTGATACAACAATCATGCCTTTTTCACCAATTTTTGTAAGGAGTGATATATCCCCCCCACCTTGTATATTGCCACCTGATAGAAAGGTGTTTTCAGTAAGATCATCAACGCGGTGCAGGAATTTTGGATCAGTCAGTGCAAGTGGACGCAATATCTGCGACTTACCCCCAGAAGATGGACCAATAAGAATCATCCATACTGGGTCACCTAAACAAAGTCGTGTAGCAATAATAGAAGCAAGTGAGATATCTATGATGTCAGTGTCCTCCATATACTGATACTCTTGTATCTTTGTTTTTAGGTCAATGAGTTTCATTGTAGTGCACTCACTGCTTCTAAAAATGAGCAGTTATGAAGAATCATATATATATCAATAGCATCAGCACGCTTACTGCACCCAAAGCAATAACAAACATTAGTATCAGCATAATAGTGCATTGACTGTGTTTTTTCATTATGAAAAAGGCATTTTGCTTTTCCTGCAACAGTAAAACTCACTAATGTATCAATAGGATACTGCTTTGCACGAATTACCCTGTCATCACTTCGTATACCAACATCACGAGATTGTTTTGGTTTTTCAGTATAATATCGAATATAGGCATCATGAAAAAAAGTTGATTGCCATAGTGCAACACGATCATTTCTGTGAGCAATAATTGCCTCCATTGAAGATAATCGTACTGCGCTTTGTAAAAGGGTCTGTAAATTACCACCACTAGTCACATAATCAGATATATCCTTTACGCCTGGACGATCGGGTAAAAAGAGTATTTTTGCATGAGGGACAATTTCAAGTGCTTTTGCCATACCATTGCCTCCAGCTTCGTCATTATCAAAACACAAGATAATACTCTTAGTAGAGAAATACTCTATCCAATCCTGCTTAAATGACATTGCACCACCTGTTGAAGATACCGCTGGAATATTTGCGCTCCATGCAACAAGTGCATCAATTTCACCTTCACAAAAAAGTATGGTGTCATAGGATTTTGCTTTGTCGTATGCAAAAAGGGTAACACTTCCTCCTGATTCATAGGTATATTTATTTCCTTCTTCACGTAATGGATTACGTCGATATTTATTAAAAACAAAATCTCCGTCACTGTTTCGTATGGGAATAATAATGCGACCACTAGTATCAGTACCGATAGTGAAGTCTTCAATGACTTTATCGGTTATTTTTCGGCGATGAAGCCAGTCAGTAATCACATTATTATTTTGCATAGCTATAGTATACAACGTATCTATTTTAAAATGCAAATATACTTATTAACTTGTGGAAAACTCTATATAGTGTATGATATATATATGAACAAAATAAAGACAAAAAGTATACGAGTATCTCAAGAAATACATCAACAACTACGAGCACTTGCATTTAAAAAAAATATAACGATTAAAAAGTTAATTGAGAATCTTATAGCAAAATTAAATAAATAGACTAACATGATCCCTCTTTTTGATCACCAAAAACGTATTATCGACGACGATCCTACGCATACCCTTTTAGGGTTTGGAACAGGGACTGGAAAATCACTTCTCGCGCTCACTCTCGCTCGCGGCTACACCCTCATTGTCTGTGAAAAACAAGGACGTGACGATCAAACATTCGAGCGCAATCTTACTACGTTCGATATACAGCTCGATATAAAAGTAGTGAGTAAAGAAGACTTTAGGAAAAACTGGATGATATACGGAGGGGCAGATACTCTCATCATAGACGAGGCTGATAACTTCTTTGGAATACTTCCTGATACTATACAACGTAAAGGGGTACAAATTGCAAAAACTTCACAAATGCATGATGCACTTGTTGCGTACCTTGCAAAGTACCAGCCAATGCGTTTTTACATGCTCTCAGCCACACCTGCAAGTAAACCGATGCATGTGTTCGCAATAGCACGACTGCTAGGCAAGAATTGGAACTATACCAACTTTCGTTCAGTGTTCTATACGCAAGTAAAGATGGGGTATCGTAGTATATGGCTTCCAAAGAAAGACCAGTCATCGAAAGATCGACTTGCGGAATCGTTACTAAAACTCGGGTATTTTGGGGCACTTTCATCTTTCTTTGACGTACCACCTCAGACATTCATTGAAAAGTATGTGGAACTCACTAAAGCTCAAAAGGATGAGATACGACACCTACAAAGAACGGTAGCTGATCCTATGGCACTAAGGACCGCACTGAGGTCTATAGAGAATGGGGTACGGTATGATGCAGAACTCGTTACAACAAATGACCGTGTCGACCACATTGTACGAAAAACAATATATTATGATACTGAAAAAATACCTCTCATTTTGAAGTACGCAGAAGAGTTCCCGAAGCTTCTCATTTTTGCAGACTACATTGGACAGATAGAGGCAATAGAAAAATCACTTACAGACCAGGGTTACCATGTCCTTACCCTTACAGGGGCTACAAAAGACCGTAAGACACTCCTTGAAGACGCAGAAAAACTTGAGAAGTGCATCATTGTGTGCTCGGCAAGGATAAGTGCAGGCTGGGAATGGAAAAGTTGCCCGACTGTTATACACGCATCAAAATCAAATCGACACCGTAACTACAATCAAAGTTTAGGTCGCGTACAACGTGCGGATGCAATTAAGAAAAATCTTTACATATCACTTATTACAAAAGGAGGTATGGACGAAGCATGTCATAAAACAATACTTGCAGGAGAGGATTTTCAAGAAAAGATAATGACTAATACTGTATGAAACACGAAGCAAACATTACTCCACGTATAGAAAAGTACATATCATTAAAAAAGATATACGGACATATTGAGATAAAGAGTACCCTCACCAATCGTTTTAATCTCTCGAACTTCGAGCCTCAACAACTCCCGGGGCTTCTTGCTGCCGAAGAAAGTGGACTGGTTATCAAATGGAGTGATGCGGATCTCCGCCTAAAAACATGCGATATTATTTCAACTCCCCCTGGGCTAGCTTCATATGTGGCTATTAAGTATCCGAAGTGCGTCTTTTTTATACTTGCTTTTAAGATAGTAGAGTGCAAAAAAACTATGAAGTCACTGTCATTTGAAAAAGCAAGAGAAATATCAATATATGAGGTTAAACTATAATCTGGGGATAACTTCTTGACTTGTACAGGTGTACATATTATACTCTATATATATCAGATAAATGAGTGAAAAACATGAGTGAAAAAGACTTTTACCCATCCGGATTTGACCCTAATTGTCTTGATAATGAAGAGATCATACTCCCCGAAAAAATGGACGAGGATGATGATAGTAGTGATGAAATTCCTTTTAAAGATAGCACAGACGAAGAATTATTAAATATACATATATGAATAACGATACCAATCAACAAAAACTTATACAAGATGCACAATGGCGCAAGGGAATGAGTATTGCGTACTTCAACTCATTAAACGCATCAATATCACTTGTGACTGCACAGGGTACGCGTTTTGGAAGTGAAGATGAAATGCTTGAAAGTATCAATAAATATAAAAACCATTTTATTGAACAGCACAACATTTACTACACTAAGAACATCGCACCTATCGGTGTGCATGTAAATATAAAAGGCGCTATTGCAAAAGCACAAGAAGCAAAGACTCTTGAAGAGTTAAAAATAGTGTGGATTAAATTCTCAGAATTAGAACGTCAAAATCCTGAGATTAAGAGTGCAGTGAATCAGATGACAGGTAGGTACGTAGTACCTACTAGCGTCGTAGTACCTGTTAGTGTTCCTTCACCTAAAATTGTAAAGCCTAAAAAAACAATTAAATAATATGAAGAAACACAACATGCAGCAACAGACACCTGAATGGCATCAAATAAAACTTGGTGTTGTATCCGGTACGCAAGCAAAAGGACTCATGGGGACACCGAAAGCTCGACAAGAATCAATCTACGACATTGTCGGAGAGCGTTTGAAAGTTACTGATGAAGAGTACGAGAATGAACACCCGATCGCCCGAGGTAACAGGTTAGAAGAGTTTGCAATAGGAGCGTACGAAGAAGCAACAGGTACACAAGTAGAACGCGTAGGTTTTTGTGAACACGATAGTGAACAATACCTTGGGAATAGTCCTGATGGTCTTGTAGGTGATTTTGGAGCAATTGAAGTTAAATGTCCAGAACATAAAAACTACATAAAGTACTGGCTTGAGAATAAAATTCCCGATGATTATATTTGGCAAGTAGTACAGTACTTTGTAGTCAACAACACTCTCCTATGGCTTGACTTTGTTGCATACAATCCTGATATACCTTCACACCCTATTCACATTATCCGCACAACTCGCACAGAGCTTACAGAAAAAATAGCAGAACTAGAAGCAAAAGAACATATCTTCATTAAGGAAGTAAACGATATATTAGCAACACTTATTGAATTTTAAAGTATGAAAAATGCAAACAAATATGTCTCGATTCATTACATCGAAGACGTGGTAACAAAAACGTATATGGACAAGACATTGGGGCGCACTATGCAATCAGCGTTTATTCGTGAAGCAACAAAGCAAAAGATGCAACAAGAGAAACTTGACAAAAAGAATAAGAATTAGTGTAATGTAAAACTGTGGATAACTTAGTTGTATATGTACAATTGTACAAGTATACTTATGTAGTAGCAAAGGGAACAGTAAAACGCTACATAAAAATATGAAAATTACACATTATCTAGACTCTCAGAAAAAAACAAAAAAACGAGGAAGTAACCAGTACAAAAGTAGATATACCAAAGGTTTTGCACTTATAAAAGTACTTGCAATTATTGTACTTATCGGAGTGATTATCTACTCATACAACGCATATCAAGCGGACCCTCAAGTGTTTAAAAACGTAGTTATGGGTAAAGATGTATCAATCAAAGCAGATGCACTTACACCAGAGGAACGCGCAAAGATCCAAAAACAAGCAGCTCTCGCCGAAGAATACATCATCCTTACAAAGCAAAAATCTAAACTTGATGCAGAGTACAAGGCAAGCAGTACAGAGATCGAAACAAAACTGGAAGCAATACGAAAAGAAAAGGTTTCTTTATAATCACTCCCGAAGCTCGCAAACTAGCACACGCTATCGCCAAAACTGAAAGTAACAACAATTTCAATAAGCGAGGGTTATCGGGAGAGAAAGGAAGATATCAATTTATGGGAGCGACCTTTATAGCAAACTCAAAAGAAATCGAAGGAAAAGTACTACCCTTCACTGAAATCAATGAAGAGTACATTGCAACTATGAAGATACAGAAGCTACTTAATGAAGGACATAGCCCGAAAAATATAAGTCTAATCTGGAATCAAGGGAATACTTCAAAGTGTAAATCCGGTATCAATTCAAAAGGTGTACGCTACGATAGCTGCGCATATAGTCAAAAAGTATTACTAGCATATAACAAATAACAATGGAAACACTACAAGACTACAAAAAAGAATACGATGCACTTTTAAAGAAATGTAATTTGACTGGAAATGAAGCAATGCAAGCAGTAAAACAAAATGGATATGTATTGCAATATGTAAAAGAACAAACACTTGAACTATGTTTTGAAGCAGTAAAACAAAATGGAAATGCGTTGCGATATGTAAAAGAACAAACACTTGAACTATGTTTGCAAGCAGTAAAACAAAATGGATATGCATTGCAATATGTAAAAGAACAAACACCTGAACTATGTTTTGAAGCAGTAAAACAAAATAGAGATGCATTGCAATATGTAAAAGAACAAACACCTGAACTATGTTTTGAAGCAGTAAAACAAGATGGATATGTATTGCGATATGTAAAAGAACAAACACCTGAACTATGTTTGCAAGCAGTAAAACAAAATGGATATGCATTGCAATTTGTAAAAGAACAAACACCTGAACTATGTTTGGAAGCAGTAAAACAAGATGGAGATGCATTGCAATATGTAAATTCAAATATGTTCAAACAAGAAATTACTGAAATAACACTTGATGAAATTGCTGAAAAATTTGGAGTTGATGTTACTAATATAAAGATTATTAAATAAAGAATTAAAATCATGACAAAACTACAAGACTACAAAAAAGAATACGATGTACTTTTAAATAAATGTAATTTAGCTGGAAATGAAGCAATGCAAGCAGTAAAACAAAATGGATATGTATTGCGATATGTAAAAGAACAAACACCTGAACTATGTTTGGAAGCAGTAAAACAAAATAGAGATGCATTGCAATATGTAAAAGAACAAACACCTGAACTATGTTTGGAAGCAGTAAAACAAAATGGATATGCATTGCAATATGTAAAAGAACAAACACCTGAACTATGTTTTGAAGCAGTAAAACAAAATGGAAATGCATTGCAATATGTAAAAGAACAAACACCTGAACTATGTTTGGGAGCAGTAAAACAAGATGGATGGTCATTGCAATATGTAAATTCAAATATGTTCAAACAAGAAATTACTGAAATAACACTTGATGAAATTGCTGAAAAATTTGGAGTTGATGTTGCTGATATAAAGATTATTAAATAAAGAATTAAAATCATGACAAAATTATTTAACTCCGAAGGTAAACAACTCTACCAATTCCCCGACAATATCAAAAAAGCTCAAAAGCGTCGTCGTGATAAAGTATGGGGTAACGCAACAAAAGTACCAGGACTCTATCGCTACATTATCCACAGTAATATAAGAAACATAACTATATGAAATTAAAGCAAATACACAACTTTCTAAAATCTATTGAAGTAGCATTAAGAGTACGAAGAGATGGAATGATAAAAGACAAATTACCAAAAACATCCATTGAATATGCGGAAGGACAATTGTATGAAGCACAGTATATTTTAGATATTTTTGAGAGGGTACTTTATGAGAATGAGGAACTTGTAACAGGTAATATAAAAACCCTATGACCCACGAAGAAACTAAAACATTTATCGGAGGGATTATTAACTAACATTAAGATTAAGAAATAAATATATGGAACACGACTTAAAAACAATAGAAGATATATTAAATGTAGTCAATGCTGAGAACATAGATAACTTCTTGATAGATTTTAGAGGATTCTTGAGTGTAAATGTGTTAGTACAGACGACTCAAGAGCTTGTCGGAAAAGAAAACGTAGAAATAACTAGGGAAGAAAGAGAAGTTATGCACTGGATAGACGATGAAAAAACAGAAGCTTATATTACTATTAAGGTTAAAGAATAATATGACCCACGAAGAAACAATAAATATGAAAAAAAAAGAAATTAGATGTCAATATACAAAAGAGGGAATAGAAACATTCAAAGGACAAAGACTAGGATATACAAAGGAGTCTAACACTGAATATTGTAGTGTTCGCTGGGATGGAACAAAGAGTTGGACAAGGTATTCAAAGACCTTTATTGATACATCTCCATTACTAGCACTGTACTCTGATGATGAAATCAAAGAACTAGCTAAAGAAAAAGAGCCAATAGTAACCCCACAGGCGATATTATCCATCGAAAATTCACTTAGACAAATAAAAGAGTCAGGTCTTAGCGAGAAAGGTCTGGTAATTTTATTACGGGACTATATTGGTGCTACTAAAATAAATAAGAAAGAAATTGAAGCGGTATTGCACGCACTCCCAAAATTAAAAGGATTTTACCTATCCATATAAAACTATATGACCCACGAAGAAACAATAAAACGAATACAAGAATTAGTTCCAAGTATTATGGATTTGGAATTTGGGTGTGAGGTAACTAAAATTAGTAACAACTTAAACAATCCAGTTTTTACAAAAGGTAAGTTTATTAGAATGGACGGAATGAGAATGTTTTGTCTTCATAAGGATAATACGGTCTTTGAAACTAGGTATGGTGATGCTTTGACTTCAATCCTCGGCAAACCTATCACACTAGGAGTGGTGTTGAGGGCAATCGAGGCAAAGATGAATATGAAACCAAGCAATAGAGGTGGGGAATTGATTGATATGTGGAACCTATCCAAAGACAACTTCAACGACCAGTCAGAGGAGACAAAAAGTTTTATCAGGGAACTATTAGGTAATTAAGGAATATATGCAACTTATAACTAAAAAAATAGTAATTAAAAAAACAAAACATTCACCAAGAATAGAAAAAGAAGTTACCTTTCTTATGGGTCGTGGTGAGAATTGTCAATGCTCAGATTGCCCTGTTCTTTATGGTGGCGATTGTTATTTTGACGAAAAGAAATAGATTATTAACTAAAAATTAAACCTATGGAAAACAAAGACTGGAGAGAAGAATTAAAAAATCTGTGTAAAATGCAAAATATCGGAATCAGTCCAAATGGTGGATATATACAGGAACTATGGTATCGAAGTTCACACGCTAGGTTAGAATCTTTGATTGAGATGATACTAAAATCAAAGCAAGAGGAGATGGAGAAGAAAATAGAAGAATGGAAACCAATCCAATGGGATGAGCAATCTTTAGCAGAAATGAAACAAGACCTTAAAGAATTATTATCAAACAAGTAAATAAAATTATATGAAAAACAAACAACCTATTGGAGCTGATTGTGTCTGTGATTTAGGGAGTGAAAAGCATTACCACCCTCAATGCGAGTATTATATGGTAAAAAAAGACTGGAGAGAACAATCATATCCAAAAAAACTTATCGTACTTAAAACAACAAAAAAAGAATGGAAACAATATAGTTTATGGGGAAGGTTTGGAATAAGAGTAGGGCAAATTATTGGACTAATAGAGATAAATTTTTATGACCTACACTAATAAAGATATAGTCAATTTTAGCGGAGAAAGTAAAGAAGAAATAGAAGCAGAGGACAGGTGGCACGATGAACAAATGACTTTAACAGATAAAAAATAAAAATATATGAAATGCAGAAAATGTAAAAACACACTGAAGATATTAATAACTGATGCTTTTGATGCTTTTTCTTTTTTAGAACCAGCAAAACAAATGTATTGTGAAAATTCTAACTGTGAAGAATTCGGCTATGTTGTGGTTGTTGGGATACCTGAAGACAAAACATTACCAGATAAAGAATAAAGATATTATGACCCCCACAGAAAAAAGATTAAGTATTGAAGAAATAGAAAGGGCATACCCAGAAGCATATAAGTGGGCTAGGGAGTTCCATGACCTATACGAAGAAACTGCTCCGATGTTTGGATATGAAACAAGGAAAGAAACAAAAGAGTTTGACCCCACAAGTCCAAACGGAAGACTGATGGCGTATGTATGCTTTAATCTTATCCAACAAGCCATAGCAGAAGAAAGAGAAAGGATGAGGGGAATGAAGAAAGAAATACCTCCTTATCCATCAATCACCAGAGATGAATTACTAATAAGGACTGCATACAACCAAGCCCTAGACGACATAAAACCTATTATC
>Ga0163148_10001140_pt1 | contig 35163 bp, 57 predicted proteins | sample OliLakLV19MP7P2_FD_148606 | JGI IMG/M metagenome (GOLD analysis project Ga0163148, IMG submission 148606) | Freshwater microbial mat bacterial communities from Lake Vanda, McMurdo Dry Valleys, Antarctica- Oligotrophic Lake LV.19.MP7.P2 | ecosystem: Environmental > Aquatic > Freshwater > Lake >... | reverse complement strand
AGGTGGGACAGGTGGAGGTGGGACAGGCTATTATCCGACAACTTTTCCAGTCACTACCAAACCCAAAAAGAAAGGCAGACCAAAGAAGAAGTAAAAGTTATACACACATCAAAGCCCATTCGGGGCTTTTTTGTTTGTATAATACAAGTATGAAAAAGCAATCATTATCTGAAAGAATACTAGCCTATTATCAAAAGCACCCAGGTGTACACATTAGTGGGGGCGAGATAGAACGTCTAGTAGCCGCCAGCACCACGTACAAGGCCAGTAATTCCAGTCGAAGATTAAGAGAACTACACGAAGACGGCAAGCTAGAACGTGACGTGGTAAAAGGTACAGTGTTCTACTGGTATACCCCGACAACGTCACTGAAGCCCCGCTACAGGGTAGAGAATGGTGTAGTAGTGCAGTACTTAGAAGCGGTAACGGGCTAGTATGGACAGCTCACTATTTGATATAAAGCGTTACCAGAAGCCTAAGAGTAAGGCTACTAGTGCCAGAAGTGCCGCTATCGAGCCGTTCGTGACTAAGTTAAATCACAGCCGAACACAAAGCGGCTACAAACCCCTTACCCCTGGCTTTTACGCTAGTAAGATGTCACATATAAAAGAAGTAGAAGACCTACATGCTCACTACAAACAGTGTGAGCAAGCCAAGAACTTTTATAGCCTCTGGTGGTATATGAATTGTCCGAAGAAGAAAACTGTGGATAACTTATCCCCTGTTACGGCTTGATAGTACGGTTGCACGTATTTTGATTAGCTAGTATAATATATACATGCTGCTCGTAACGACAATTGAATATTTTGTGGTACGAGTAAGTGCAAGTGTTTATACTTGCGTGAGTAGCATCGCTTGCTCTTACCACAAAGACTTTAAGAGACACGCCTAATCGGCGTGTTTTTGTGTGTCATGTCATACGTTGAAGAAATCAGAGAGAAGGCAGCTAAGATTCGTAATTCGTCTGAATACAGAGAGTGGCGTAGATTAGTAATACTTCGCGATGATAGAAAATGTAAGATGTGCAAAAAGAGGGGTTCAAAAGCTAAGGGCATTAGGTTGGAAGTTGACCACATTAAACCTTTTATGCTTTACCCAGAGCTAATGTTTGACTTAGACAATGGTCGGACTTTATGTTCTGGTTGTCATAGAAAAACACCCACTTATGGTAACTCTTTTGAACACAAACAAGCGCATAGACAACCGATACATCCTTTTCTAAAAGGTGACTATCTAACAAAGATAAACGCGCTACCAACAGCAATAGAGTTTGAAGATCAAATTTGCGGGCTTACTATAAAATACAAAGCATCAAACAAAACTTGGGTAGCAGGATATGGACTTACGTGCCGTATTCCTAACTTACCTAACTGGTCTACAGAGTCTTATACAGCCGATGAAGCAATAGACAGCCTCATAACTGGACTGCAAATGGCAGCAAGAACGAACTAATTGTTACGAAAATCGGATAAGGCCACTCGATTTAAAACCACGTCTTCTTAAAACAATAAAGTAGTTATTTAGGTTCTAATGCGAAAGCAGGGAAAAACAGTTGCCACCTCTGTCCCTGCCGTCTGATTAGTATCGAAGTAACTACATCTATATCAACCTTAACTGTGGAGCTAAAGGGATAGATAGTAACCAACAACTTAATAGCGAGTACCGTTATCCCTCTTTAGGTAAAAGGTGGGCTGTAGCTAGAAAAGAAACCTGTGGATAAACCAAATGACAACAGGGGTTAAAGGTGTATAGTGTTTGTAGAGAAGCTGGTGTGTTCTTGGGGGAGTTAGAATTGAGCTTAAGTTGAAAGACTTTTGCCCAGACCTGTAAAAGTGTACACACCTCCCCAAAAGCACATCAGAACCTTAATATATAAAAGACTAACACCCTATGGAACCCATAGAGAAAACTAAATCAAGACAACAAGAGAAAAGCTACCACAAGCTATTCCAACAGATAGCCGACCACTGTGTAGCTCATGGTATTGATATGGCTATGTCTATGGAAATGATAAAGCAACACCGACCAGAAGTAGACGCTGAGTTTGTAAAGTCTACCTGGCGAGCAATCCTTAAAGCCAAGACAGGAAAGACCAGCACCTCACAACAGACCACCACCGACATTAAGAACATCCAGCCTGAGTTTGCTGAGCTATGGACATCAATAACAAAAGAGTCCTTTGACTGGCCGAGTATTGAAAAGCAAATGTTGTACGATTATTACAACAAACAGTAACCCCTAGTGTTATAATAAAGGCAATGAAAATAGACGACATCCTAAAACGAGAAGGTAAAGACTGGCGAGTAGTAATGCTGACCAAAGCCTACGCCACGATCGAAAGAGTAAAGAACCCAAAGGTAAGTAAAATGATAAGACTGTGAGGAGATCAGGCTTTAGACAACAGAGCATAGAAGAAGTACGCACCAAGCAAGCAGCTAAGATAGCCCTGAGAGCGTCTACAAGCCCCGCCACTGGTTTTAAAGCTAAGAGGGGTAGTAAGTCAAAGAAGAAGCGCACCACGAGGCAGAAACTAGAGAAGATGCTATGGGAGGAATGTAAGCGAATAATCAGACTAAGATACCCCAACACTTGCTACACCTCAGGAGCCATGAATCTAACAGGAGCCAACTGGCATACTGGACATGGCAAAAGCAAAGGCGAACTACCAATCCGCTACAAGTACGACCTGCGAAACCTCAGACCGCAGAGTTTTCACGCTAATATTAACCTCGGAGGACAATCAGACGTTTTTATAGCAAAACTAGAGCAAGAAGAAGAAGGTTTAAAGTTTCTTGAAGAATCTTGCCGCTTTATAGACGGCTACTGGCAGATAAGAAAAGAGGCCGACTTAGGAGGTAAAGACGCTACCATCTTTTTAGAGAACTTACTTGCTGAATATAAGCAAATAGTGTTATAATTATAGGTAATATGTAACTACCAAGAGCAAACAATTAAGACACTTGCGGTAGTTTACAATGGTCTATGAAAAAGCAAAATTCTTATACCGAAGGTATTATCCTCGGAAAGATTATCGAGTTAATGAGTTAGGAATCAAATACAAAACATGGTTCCACTACGGCAACGGTTACAATGCCAAAATCTACCGAAAGCAAGCCAACCAAAAGCTAAGAAGATACAAAGGAGAAGTGTCAGACCACGGCTGGTATAAGAAGTTTGAAGAAGTCTGGTATCTGGTCTTTTAAAGGATAACCAAACTGTTGATAACTCCCTACCATTCCAACCCTAGAGGTGTATAGTGAGAGGATATGAACAACAAACACCAGGAGCTGATAGACGAGAAGGTGGCTGAGTTTAGAGTAAAGTTTTGGAAAATTTCAGGCGAATTAGCCCCCGACCTGGATAAAAAACAAGATGAGCATGTAACTAAAATGCTGCAAGACACCATAGACACAGTGCTGGCGGAGGAGAGGGAGAAGTGGGTTAAAGCTGTCGGCGAGAAAATAGACAAGACTACACGAGAGCTTATGATGGCTTCGTTTCAAGAGGGAGTAGATACAACAAAGTTTATGTACGACGAAGCTCTTAAAGCCCTAGACAAAACCCCACCAAACACGGTATAATACAGACAGTGGTCACTATCAGAGATGGTAGTATCACGCCCCCAGTCGGTCTCTCTCGTCTACGTCATATTTGTTTGATATTGATAGCTCCTCTTACGTTCCCGGTAAGAATAGTAAACGTAGACAATTAGGAAATGTTCGATTCATTTCGGGGACATAAATTTAAATAAGAATGGCCACATTAAGACAAAAGAAAGCTATTGACAACGTCGTGGAAAACGGTGGGAACGTAACTAAAGCAATGCGTGACGCTGGCTACGCCGAAACGACTGTTAATAACCCCGACAATTTAACTAAGAGCGATGCCTGGCTAGAGCTTATGGAGGCTTACTTACCTGATGACATGCTTCTTGGTGCTCTTTCTGATGATATAGAAAAGAAGGAGGGTAATCGCAAAGCTGAACTAGAGTTAGCATTTAAACTAAGAGGAAAGATGGTAGAGAAGACAGAGGGTAAGATAGAGGGTAAGATAGACTTACTAGTACAAACCCTTACAGAAGAAGACAAAAAACATCTTTCATCACTTTTAATACATGACCTCGGAAGCACTCAATAGAGTAATTAACGGTACAAAGCAAGAACGCGTATACCTTTGTGGTGAATCATTTGGTTTGTTTTGCATATACTACTTCCAAGACTATTTTAAATATCCCCTAGCACCGTACCATTACGATTTTATACAGGACGTACAAGACTTAGCAGACAATACGATACGCGAGGTTGTATGGGTAGGTTTCAGAGAAAGTTCCAAGACTACTTTCGCACAACTAGCACTTATTTGGCTTATTTGCTATGACCGTAAGAAGTATATAAACGTAGACGCATACAGTGGTAACAACTCTGAACGCTCACTCTTTGATGTAGCCTTTCAGCTTTTAAACAATCAACGTCTTATAGCAGACTTTGGAAACTTGTACTCAAAGGAACGCAAGTTAAACGAGATGAAGCAAAACAAGATAGACAACTTCACTACCTCAAATAACATCCGTGTTGAAGCAAGCACCACACAGATAGACGTTCGAGGAAGAAAACACTTTGAATATCGCCCCGACTACCGATGGCTAGATGACTTTGAAACGATGGACACAAAGGACAGTTCAAAGGTCACACAGACTATAAAAAACAATATGTCCTCTGCTATGGGAGGAATGGCTCCATCTGCATCAATTCTCTATACCGCTAACTACCTTACTGAATACGGGAACGTACAGTGGCTTATAGACAGAGCTAAAAACGATACAGGTATACGCATTCGCAACATTCCTGTAATGATAGACAACGTACCCACATGGCCTTCTAAGTATGCGCTTACCGACATACAAGCAAAAGAAGAAGGAAAGGTATCTATTGAAGACAAGCAACGACAACTCGGCCCACTTGCGTTCTCATACGAGATGATGAACAACCCTGTTGACGAAATGCTCGCAGAGTTTAAAAAAGGATTTGTTGCGTTTGAGACAGAAGAACAACTTAAACAGCGTGATACCTCATGCTATATCACCATTGACAGTGCGGTGAGCGAAAAAGAGAGTGCTGACTACACAGGAGTTACTATCAACAGAATATCCACAGAGAACAAATGGTACATAAAGACATACAGACTAAAGGTCAACAGCAAGGATTTGATTGACCACCTGTTTTATCTAAAGAAAGAATACAACCCTACATTCATAGGACTAGAGGAGACTACGTTTACAATGGCTATTCAACCATTCTTAGAAGAAGAAATGCGAAAGCGCAGTTTATTCTTTTCTGTAACACCTGTTAAACATCGAGGCATAAACAAAGAGACACGCATTAGAGGACTTATACCCCGCTGGGAGAATCGTTCTATCTTTTTAGTAGGTGATAACTTAGAATTACTAGACGAGATGCGAGTCTTTCCTAATGGACAACATGATGATTGCATCGATTCCCTCTCAATGCAATTACCTCACGCTCGCGCTCCATTCCGACCACCGCTATCACTTCGAGATGAAGAGAGTGTGATGAACATTGCAATATAATGTGATACAATTATCTGACATGGCAACCGCTACTAAAAAAACTCCTGCATACAAATTAGAGATGAAGATAAACGGTGAGATTTTTACGCGCACCACAAATGATTTAGACGAAGCCATACAAGAATTAAAACCTGAAATGGTATATATAGAAACATACGTCACCGCTACGAAAGGAAAAGCAACATCAGAACGAAAACTTAACCTCATACAATCACGGAAACTCTTTAACGATGCTATGTTCCGACAGATATTTATAAATAATCTACTTCTTAAATAAACATGGAACACCAAGATGTATTCTCGTACATAACTGCTGAATCAAACAACTGGCGTACCGCTCGTATCCCTATAACTAACTCAAAAGACTGGAATATGTACGAGCATATTCAGCGTTGCAAGAACGTATCAAACGCATGGTATCACCAAGGTAAGAATGACGGGATGCGACCATACAACGATATTGTCACACCTATTATCAACGTAGCGTTCCGTTCGGAAGGCTTTGATGTAAAGGACATTGTACCGTTTGTAAACGATGCACAGAACTACTACAAGTCGTTTCTTGTAAAGAAATACCACCCACAGTGGGCACGTAAACACGAACTCGACACATTCATTGACGAAGTAGTTGAAACCTCAATTATCTACGACCTTGTTCTTGTTAAGAATATAAATAACGTACGCCCAGAAGTAGTTGATTTAACTACCCTTGCATTTTGTGACCAATCAGATGTACTCGCAGCTCCTATTTGTATAAAACACCAGTACACCACCGCAGAACTTAATGCCTTTAGAGGAAAATGGGATGATGAAGCTATTGACATGGCTATTACGCAAGCGACAGCAGAAAAGAAAATAGCTATTGCCGAAGACCAAGTGGTAAAGACCCATGCAAAGTACATAGAAGTGTTTGAACTTCGTGGAGACTTACCAGAGGTATGGATTGATAAAGAGGCTGAGGAATACAGCTATACCCCACAGATGCACATCGTCTGCTACTACACTAACAGCTCAGGAGCAAAGACGGGCATCACCCTCTTTGAAGGTAAAGACAAGCCACTAAAAGATAACTTTAAAGCTCTTAAAATTGACCAAGTACGCTCTAAGGGTCGTGCGTGTGGACGTTCCATTGTAGAGACACTTTTTGAACCGCAAGTATGGAATAACTATGCAGGTATCAAAATCAAAGACCTTCTTGACTCGGCCCTCACCGTGTTCCAGTCGTCAAGTGACCAATTTGGAAACCAGAAGCTCTCTGACTTAAAAACAAACACCGTCCTCAAACATGAACCAGACCGACCTATAACTAAACTTGATGGAACACTACAAAACCTCCCTGCATTTTCAAACTATCAAGCAGAAATGGGAAGTAACGCTCGAATGCTCGGCTCTGCATCAGAGGGTGCACTTGGTGTAAACCCAACGTCAGGCACACCGTTTGCTCTTCAAAACCTCATCGTACAAGAAGGACAAGGTATACATGAATACAGACAAGGCAAGATTGCTACATTCTTTGCTGATGTGCTCTACCGTGACTGGATACTCGGTTATATCGTCAAGGACATGAACGGCGGTAAAAAGTTCTCCGAGGATTTAACACTCGATGAGTTACAAGAGATTGCAGACACTATGTCTATGCGTTTTGGAGAGGAACAAAAACTTAAACTAGTACTTGCAGAAGAAGAAGTGACGCAAGAAATTATAGACGAACTCGTAAAGCTCAAGAAAGGAGAGATTATGAAGCGAGGCACGAGAGGCTTCTTTGAAACTATTAAGGGGGAACTCGATGATTTACCTCTTGACGTGTTTGTGAACATCAAAGGCAAGCAACGAAAAATGGCAGAGAACGCTGACAAAATCACTAACGTACTGAGAGAGATTATTGCAAACCCCCAAGCATTCCAGCAGATACCTGGAGTTGGAAAAGCATTTAACGAACTCTTAGAGGAAAGTGGAATGTCACCAATCAATTTTGCACAGTTCACTGAATTACCAGAACAACAAGAACAAGTAACCGCATAAATATGGAACTAACAGACTTACAAAAAGTAAAGATAGAAGCCTTCTGTGCAGACAGAGAGATGTACGAAGCAGTACGGTGTGTGCTCTTAGCAAGCCTTTACTCTCATGGAGTTGTAGAAGGCAAGGAACACAACCCGCTAATCAATGGAGCTTTTAACCTTGTATCGTTAGCAATGGACAATCCAGTGCCAGACGAACAACTAGGTGCGCACATTCGAGGTATGTGGTCAGGAGTGAACATCCTCAAGAACGGATTCGACAAGCTAGAAAGCATCAAGAGTGAAAAACCAGAACTTATAAAGACAAACGTTAATATCGCAGAATAATATGTTAAGTAAAAATATAACAGAAAGTGGAATTGTCCAAATAGGTCATGGGAAACTAAACAATCTCATTATCAACAGTCACACATCAGGAACAGTTAAGGTCTTTGACGGAACAGAGACAGGAGTAGTAGCAACAACAACTCTTACAAGTGCAGGTGCTTGTGCACCAGCAAACTACGGTACATCAACACTTACCTCAACAGGTAACAGCGCTGCGTCAACTCACGCAGTATCAGTCTTGACTGGTGACGCTATCGTTACAACTAACGTAATGGTTATCGGAACAAGAACATATACATTCGTGGCAGAACTAACAGGTGCAGCAGATGAAATCTTGGTTGGCACAACTCTCACAGCAACCTTGGTTAACGCAAAGAACGCTATCAACGCAACAGCAGGTGTAGGTATGTTGGGTGTGACGTATGGTTTTGGAACAGTAGTAAACACACAAGTACGAGCAGTAGCATCTGATGCAACTACTCTCACAGTAAGAGGAATAGTTCCTGGAACATCGCTAAACACAGTTGCGACTACAGGAACAGCACTACGGACAGTATGGGAGGATACAACACTTGGAGGAGGCACAGGAGCTTCTGATGCAGGTATAACTACAGGTGCAGCTACCGTAACTATTGGAACAACAGTCTACACTCAAGTAGATGCCTTGTCTGAGACTTATGGAGCACCAGCAGTAGCGTATCAAGTTCTAAGAGGAGCAAGTGAAGCAACATATTTGGCTAACTTAAAGAAAGCAGTAAACGCTACAGGTGTAGCAGGTACAGACTACTCAACGGGAACTGTTGCTCACCCAGATATTGTAGGCACGACACTTACTACAACAACTCTTATTGTCCGAACACGAACTATCGGAACAGCAGCACAAACAACTGCATTAAACGCTATTGCAACCACCGAGACCATGGCTAACACAGGCTGGACTGGTGCAACAATGTCAGGTGCGGTAACTACAGATGCGGCAACATTCACACTAGACACTACAACGTACACAGGAGTAATCGTACTTGCTGAAACTCTAGGACTAACAGCAGTACCTAATCAAATCCTTTGGGTAACATCGGAGGCAGTATTCTTGGATAACGTGAAATCAACCATTAACCTCTCAGGAGTGATGGGGACTACTTATGGAACAGGCACAACAGCACACCCAACAGTAGTAGCTACAACCAATACCGACACAACACAGGTATTCAACGCAAAGAATACAGGTACAGCAGGTAACTCTATCGCTACAACTGAAACTATGGCTAACTATGCTTTCACAGCACTTGTTATGGGTTCAGGAGCAGGAGCAACAGGAAGTGTCTTGATTGACACCATCACCTTTAGCGTAGTAGCAACCACAGGAGAACGATTCATAGACTTTGGAGGACTTGATGTAACCCGTGGAATCTATGTAACAGTAGGAGGTACAGCTAACGTTACTCTAGGATATGATACTTACTAATATATTTAATATGTTTAATATGGCAAAGAAAAAAATAATTGTAGAAGAAGTGGTAGAAGTGGTAGTAGAAAATAAAGTGTGCTCTAACTGTGAAGACAGTGGACGCTTCTGCAACGTGTGCAGTTCAAAAGAAGTAGTGTAGTTGCGTACAGCACAGAACGTTGATATAATTACAAGTAACAAGAAGCGCAACTTTGCAAAACAGCGCATTAACTAGATCATCACTATGATAAACGATGAAATTGAGAAGCAGGAAGACGACCTTGAAATAACGTCAGAAGAAGTCGAACAAGAACAAGAACAAGAGGAAGAACAAGGAGTTGAATATTGGAAAGCGGAAGCTTTAAAGAACAAAGCTATTCTCGAACGAAACAAGAACAAACTCCAAAAAGAACCAAAAAAATCAGACGACTTTGGACTAGACGTAAAGGGATACTTGAAAGCATCAGGTATCGCATCAACAGAATTTGACTTTGTAAAAGCCGAGATGAAAGCATCAGGTGAAACAGACATAGATTCCTTATTGGAAAATGACTATTTCAAAGCAAAGCTTGAGAAACACCGAGAAGCTACAAAAACTAAAGACGCTGTCCCAACAGGCAAACGTTCAGGTGGAGTAGCTACAGGAAGCGTAGACTACTGGTTAGCAAAACCCATAGAGGACGTACCAGCAAATATGCGCCGAGAAGTGGTGAACGCAAAGCTAAAGCAAGAAAATAGCCAAGGCAAATTCTACAACTCCTAGACCAAAGTTGTCTGATTAAATTATTAAAATTTAATCGGGCGGTAGAAGTTCTTCACAATTAATTTGAAGATATAATACTAGCCAACAACTTTATTGCAATCATACCCACAATAGAGTACGAGACTCAACTACAAGAACGACTAGACGCACCAATGGTGTGGAAAGAAATCCTTAATGTAAAGTACACAAACTCAGGTATCCTAAGAAACCCATACCTTACTGATTCAACAGTCGGTACAGGAACACGTGGAACAGGCTACACTTCAACAGCAGTAGCAACTACAGACGAAACAGTAACTATCTCAGATTACGTTTATTCTGCACAGCATATTGACGATGCAGACCTCGCACAAAAGACATTCTCCGACTTTATGGAGATTGCAGACAACATGGGTGTCATGCTTAACGAAAAGGTTGAGACTATGATGCTCCTAGAACACGCACAGTGGACAAACTTTGACAACGCTACAATCGGAGGCGGTGCTGGAAACATCACTGTTGCTATCTCTAACGTCAAGAACATCATCTCAGCAATGAAGCGAGAAATTCGAGAAGCTGGAGGTGCTGAGATGATGAACCGAAACGGTGCTTTCATCCAGTGGCGAGAAGCTGACTACGACCTCGTAGAACTCATGGCTTCAAGCGAAGGATTCAACACAGCAGATGACGTTCTCAAGAACGGTATCAAGCAAGGCTTCAAATACCTTGGTGTAGAACACTACTCAACTTCTAAGAACGTAGCAGGACACGTATTTGGAGGAGTAAAGAAGGCATTCCAAGTAGGAATCGTAAAGTCTACATACGGAAAGATGAAGACTATCATCAATCCAGTAGTATCCTCAGCTCAAATCTCAGGAGTAGGACTTGAATCACGCGTTGACCTTAAATTCAAGGCATGGAACAAAGTCACACCGATCCTCTTTGATTTTCTTGTAGCGTAACTTAATTAGAAGATACTTTATCAGCTAATTAATAACAAACATGGCTAACAATAACGGAACTATCCCAACACTCAACACTCCGTCACGAAGACCTATTATTACCCTAGACGCTGCTCGTACACTACGGGCAGACGAGTCAGGAGCAGTAGTTGTCTTTAACGCAGCAGCAGGATTTACCACAACACTTCCAGCAGCTTGTGATAACGGAACATTCTTTGAGTTTGTTATCGGAACTACAGTAACCTCAGTCGGGCTAAAAGTAATCACAGGAGCAGCAACAGAATTGATGGTAGGAAATATCATCAATACTGACACTGACTCTAGTGATGCTCTAGCATCGTGGAAGTCACTCGTAGCTACAAGCAATATTTCTTTCACTCTCAATGGGACTACATCAGGTGGTCTTATCGGAGACAGAATTGTTGTGACAAAGGTGACAAGCACAAAGTGGCAAGTAACAGGTACAACCCTAGCAACAGGAGTAGTAGTTACTCCGTTCGCAACCTCTTAACGGCTATCTCATTCCCTCATTCGTGGGGGAATGGATATAGCCATTAAAAAAAATATGAGCATATCATTTAGTGACACAGTAAACCTCACAGGAGGACTCCAACAAGTACGAAACATGTTGCGTGTAGATGCAACACAGTACCCTACTGTTCGTGTAGTCAATTCATACAACAACTGGCTTGATACTGTTACTGGTTACGCTATCGGAGCAGATAGACGCTTCCAATGGGATGATACAAACCACACGAAGCTTCCTATCGGCACAACTAACCTAGTAGCAAACCAATCAGACTACTCATTCCTTACAGATGAACAGGGTAATGCAATTCTTAACTTAACCCGCATAGATATTCTTGACTCGAATGGACTCTACCGAAAACTAGACGTACGAGACATGGCAGATAATGACCTCGCAGAAGATACGCTCCTTACTACAGCAGGACTACCAACCGAGTACGACAAGATAGCCGACAACATCATCAGACTGACCCCCAAGCCTGTTTCTAGCGTCACCGCAGGACTTAAGTTCTACTTCCAACGAACAGGCTCATACTTTACAGTAGCAGACACAACGAAATCCCCTGGTGTACCACCACTACTCCACAGAGGCTTCATCATCGCTTCTGTATATGATGCGCTTCTAGCAGGAATAGGCTCTGCCAACCTACAAGCTGTTTCAGTAGAAATGGAGAAAGAACGTATCAAAATGGAAACATACTTTAGAAACAGAAATACAGATGAAATCCCTGTACTTACTACCCCTGCAATAAACTCTATCTGATATGGCACTTACAAACGTATCAAAACCGACAACCACACTCACGAACACCACTAAGGTGTCTTTCGCTGAATTGTGGTCTACGATTGTAACTACATATGACTCAGAAACCCGCACATGGGACGCTACAGGCTCCCTGTTTATCAATCCAAGCAAACCAACAACAAGTATTACTAATAGCGCAAAACCTGTATGAGTACAATAACTACACTACTTGGTGCGGATACAATTACATCGTCTCGCACTGTCATAAATACTAACTTTAGTAATTTGAATACAGACAAGATTGAAACGTCTACTCTTGATACCGATACCGCTCTAGCAGCTAACAGTGACTTAAAGATTGCTTCACAGAAGGCAGTTAAGGCGTATGTAGACACAGGCGGTAACGTGAACGCCACAACAACCACAAGAGGTATTGTAGAGGTAGCAACTCAGGCAGAAGTAGACGCTGGAACAGCTACTGGAGCTACCGGAGCGTCTTTAGTGGTTACACCCGCTACTTTAATTGGTCTCTCAGCACCACAAGTAGTAACCTTTACAACATCAGGTACTTGGACAAAAGATGCTGGGCTTAAATATGTTGTAGTGGAAGTTCAAGCGGTAGGCGGTGCTGGTGCTGCGGGAGTAGACAACGGTGCTACAGGAACACCAGGCGGTGGAGGTGGTGCTGGTGGTTATACTAAAGAACTAATCTTGGCTTCTGCACTAGGAGCTACAGAAACAGTCACTATTGGCGTAGCAGCGTCATCATCTTTTGGTTCATTATGTTCTGCAACACATGGAGCCGATGCATCTAGTAATACTGGCGGAGCTGGCGGTGTTGGTTCAGGCGGTGATGTTAATGTTGGTGGTGGAGATGGAGGTAATGGACAAGAGGAATCAGCAACTCCTACCCTTGCCGGAATTGGAGGCAGTTCTTTCTTTGGGGCTGGCGGAAGGTCTGGGTCTGGGACAAACGTAAGTAAGCGTAATGGCGTAGCAGGTAAAAACTATGGCGGAGGCGGAGGCGGTGGAGGTGCAGAAGACAGTGGCACAATGGGCACAGGAGGCGCAGGAGGCGCTGGCATCGTAATCGTAACTGAATACTACTCATAACATGGCTAAACTAGTCGAAATCAAAATAAACAACTTCGCATCAGGTATTAGTGACTCCCCACGAGAAGACAACGCTAGTAAATACCAAATTACGAAGCATTTTGATACGTTTACCGACCCTGCTAGACTAATCCCATACAGAAGCCTAGAAGCTGATACTAATGATGGCTCTACCGCTACAGGTATGAAGCAATACTTTGTCCAAGACTACCTGTATCACTCAGCATCGGCAAAACTCTTTGGACTAGGGCAAACAGGGGCAGGATTAACTAAAATTGTACAAAAAGCCGATGCAACTACAGGCAACTGGTCACTCCCTGCAACATCAGAAGGCAACGGAGCAGTAAAGAACGGCTGTTTTCTAGAATACAAGGACATCTTGTGGGGCTTTCAGGGTACAAACCAAATATGGAAGTGGACAATAGCTACAAACACCATTGCAAACTCAGCAAGCACTACGGGAGCTACCATTACCTCAGTAGCAAACGGTCTTGTATTTAACGACTATTTATATCTTGCATACAACAACAGGATTTGGAGGGCAACAGACGCAACTACATTCTCCGATGGTTTTCTTGTCTTGCCAACCAACGTAAAAATCACCTCAATGACAGCGTGGGGGAAATATATAGCTATTGCTATTGCACCTATTTCAACATTTAACGGACAATCAAAGGTATTTCTATGGGACGGCACATCAACAGACGTACAGGAGAAGATTGACTGGGGAGAAGGGGAGCTGCGCATACTTGAAACGATTGAAGGATACTTGGTAGGGGTAACAGACCGCTACCTTAATAACGCTACAGGTGCAGGGCGTGGTTCAATGATTATACAAATGTATTCAGGTGGTACACCACAAGTAATCAAAGAGGTATTTACACAAGCTCTCACAAACAAGTCAATCCCACTTCAAAAAGCGGTAAAGAACAACCGTCTATTCTGGGCGGGCAAGATAATGACTAACACTGCGGGAACTACATACAACGAGGGTGTCTGGTCATTCGGGCGTAAAAACTCACTGTACCCATTTGCACTCACACTTGATGTCATTGATGAGAATATAAATACAAGTGGCATTCAAGCTATCGGCTCAGCCGCAAACTACTTTTTCATATCACATTCAGGTGACGGCTCTATTGATAAGACAAACGATGTAGCTGTCTACACATTTTCAAGTGTCTATGAGTCACAGGTATTTAACTTTGGTGACCAAGATGCTGACAAAACACTTCAATCACTCTGTGTGTATTTTAGAAAACTTGCATCGGGTGAAAGTCTCACCGCAAAATACCGAGTTGATGGGGCTACTGCATGGACTACTATCGGTACATTCACCACTACAGGCGAACTATCACGCACCTTCCTTAATATTGAGGCTACAGGGGACGCATTTGCGTCAGGTAAGGAGTATGAATTCCAACTCCTCAGCACTGGTGGTCTTGAAATTACTGGATTTAAAGCGAAGGCTCGTATAAATGACGTTCCATAATATGCCACAAGACATTCAAAAACAAATAGACCAACTACGCTCAGACATAGAGGCGTTGAATTCTGAGTATTACACCAACAACTTTACTGCGTCTCAAGACTTTAACAAGCACTCACGTTTTAACACAAGACTCCGAGTCCCTGTCTTTGCAACAGCACCAACTGTAGCTTCTATTGGGGATGTATATGCAAATGCAACCAACGGGAAACTGTACGTCTGTACATCTGCAAATAATTGGACATTGGTTGGTACCCAAACATAAAATAACTGATATAATTATTAAATAACATGGCGAAAATCTCATTAAGAAGTGGCGAAAATAAGAAAGTAACACAGGCGAAAAGTCTTAGTAATAACAACGCTAGGTATTCTACGACCAACCGAAAAGGAGTAACTACCTACTATCGTTCTGCAAAAGATGCCCCCGGTTACAATGATTCCTTTGAGGGGAAAGGCACTACTTCAAAAGGTGCGCCACTCTCACAAAGAGATGCAACAGGAAACATTATAACTTCGGATTCAATCAAGCCTGTTACTACTACACCTGTCCCTACAGAAAAGGTATCCCAAGTCCCTGATTTCGTTGCAAACAACATTGGTTTTACTGGAGGAGAATCGAGCCTCACACAATCAGGTGGAGTACTTGCACAAACACCAGCACCAGAACCCGAAAAGGAAACATTTAGTTCTGTATTAGCCGCTTTCAAGGAAAAGAATGATGAAATATATAACCTTGCCACACCATCGGGTGCTGATATACAGCGCAAATTAGAAAAAGAAACAGGCATAAAGAACTTACGTCAGCAGGAGAACAACTTTGCTTCGCAGATAAATACTATTCAAAATAATCGTGACGCATCACAACTCGCACTCGAAGGACAAGGTCGTGGTCAAACAACAGGATTTATTGGTGGTGAACAAGCACGCATCAATAGAGAGGCGGCTATTCAAGCGCTCCCTGTACAAGCACAACTCGCTCATGCTCAAGGTAACGTTGCTCTGGCAGAAGCCCACATAAACACATGGGGGTCTATCCTAATGAATGACGCTACAAACAAATACAACAGACAGAAAGACCTACTCACCAGCGTCAGAGACTTTGCTGTAGGGATTGAGTTCAAGAAAATTGACGAACTAAACGCAAAGAACGAACGAATCTACCAAGAAAAACAAGACTTCCTCAAAGTACAAGCAAGTGCTCTCTCTAACGCTCTCGGACAAGGAGCACCAGCTTCTATATACAACGCAATAAAGAGTGCCACAGATAAGAACGGAGTAATCCTCGCAGCAGGAGTATACAACGGGGATGTACTTGGACGACAGGTACAGCAAGCACAGTTAGCCGCAGCAAACAGAGCAAACCGCCCGTCAGCATCAAAACTTGATACCCAAGTTATTGAACAAGCAGATGGAAGTAAGGTGCTAGTCAACTCACAAACAGGAGAGGTAATTAAAACATTTGGAGCTGGTACTAGCGGAAAAATTGAAGTGGATAAAACAGTAAGACGACAGCTAGAAGACGCTGTAAGTTCACAAGATTCACTAATAAACCTTGCTAATGAGTATAGGGGTATTATTAAAACAAGTGGCTTCACTAATACTATTGGTGGTAGTCCTGAAAAACTAGGGAAGATAAGTTCTTTACGAGCTTTGATGACCGCAGAGTATAAAAAAGCCGCTACACTTGGCACACTTGATGTTGGGGTATTGACTTTAATGGAACAAATCTTAGGAGAAGAACCGACTAGTACTTTTAACCCACTCACAAACATCACAGGACGTAGAGCGAGCAAGTTAGTAACTCAATTAGACACCTTTATTACTCAGACAGAGAGTCAAAAGGCAGCTGCCGAGGCTAGGTTAGGTGTTGGTGCACAATCAAACGCAATTACATGGTCTGCGTTCGTGCCAGAGGACTTAGACGAAATAAATGGTATGGGTGTAGATATTGCTCTTCCAAACTCAGTACAAACAGCAACAGGCTCTCAATATATTACTAACTTGTATCAATAAATATGTTATCAGCAACAGAAAGGCAAATTGTAGAGTTTGGAAAGACTAATGGCAAAAATCCAAATGAAATAATGACGGCTCTATCAAGACATAGAGAGACACAGTCACAGCCTAATCAGGCATCTCAAGCAGAAGCTCCTAAAAAACCTCTTTCAAACAGAATTACTGACACTTTAGGTCTAGGGGGTGCTACAGATGTTTTTGGAAGTCTTCTTGCACGACAAGGTATTGGAACTGACACACCAAAAGAAGTTACACAAGAATTTATTGAAAAACCTACACGTGGTCAGGTTGCTGGAGCCGCCTTACAAACAGCAACTATCCCTGCTGGATTTGCATTAACTGGAGGTACGTCTGTACTCGGACAAGCGGCAGTTGGAGCTAGCATTGGCTATGCTTACGATGTTGGTCAAGACCTAGTTGATAAGAAGTCAGCAAAAGAAGTTGCAACTCCAGGATTAGGAACTTTAATTGGAGGTGTTGCACCAGTAGCAATCAGAGGGGCAGCGGCAGGGATTGGTGCGTTAAAGAACAAAGCTACACCAGTTGTCAGAGATGCTGGGCGAGCTATATCAAACGCAATACCGGATTCACAAACACTATCAGGTATAAAACAAACTGCATCCGATCTAGGCGACAGAGTGCCACGTTTCATTGGTAAAGTATCAGAAAAAGCAAAAGAAGCTGGAGTAAGAGCTGAACGTATTAAGACAGCACCACCAGTTGTACAACAAGCAATCAAGTCAGGTCTACCCGACCCGTTAATCGACCCTATAAGAAACGCTAATCCTGTAACCAAGCAAGCATTTAAAGAAGTGCTAGACATTGCCGACACACCTAAAACTACACTGGGACAAAAGACAAATCCAGCAGTTGTAGGTGGAAATCGTGCGTCTCAACAGTATGATGTTATCGAAGCACAAAGAAAAAGGATTGGTGAAGCTATGAATGTAGAAACAGCTAAACTCGGTAAGATAGAGAATATAAACATGACAGGAGCGTATTCTCAACTTGATAGTGTTTTGGAGGATATCGGCGTAGTCAAAGATATTACTGAAAAAGGTTTTAAATTAAATTTTAGTAAATCAAAACTTACACAAAAACAAAGAACAGTAGTGGTAGACCTATACGAAAAAGCAACAGAAGGAGGTAATGCTTTATCCCCACTACAAATCCGAGAGAAAGACCAGTTGTTTTCAGCTATACAGCGAGAGTCACGCTCTGACGCTGTTCAAGATGTAATCTTTACCACCGCCGATGGACAAACCACAGACCTGTTCAGGGCTTTCAGAGATGTTTACTCAAACGAGTTAGACGTACTATCACCAGAGATTAAGAAGCTGAACTCACAGTATCGAAACGTAGCAACACTTTTAGAAGATATCGAAAATAGTATTTTTAAAACACCAAACTTTGAGATAACTAAAAACACTGACCCGTCTGAGTTTGCAAAGGTAAACTTACGTCGCATCTTTGGTGAAGCTCAAAGCTCGCCAGTATACGAAGCGATTGCAGACGAAATGGACACCATCTCACGACAACTCGGCTACGAGGGCGCATCACCTAAAGAAGTAGCTGCATTTGCGGAGGAAATAAGAGCGTTATATCCTGAGAAGGTACCAAAGGCAGGGTTCCAAGGTGGTATACGAGCTGGATTGTCAGATATTGCAGGTGCAATAATGGAGGCTGGAAAGGCAGACACAACAGACCAACGTAAAGCACTAAGAGCTTTATTAGAGGCTATCGACTAGCACTAACGGCAAACAGTGCAATATACACAAGCCACAACCAAGGAAACAGTATAGCAAGCCATATTGCACAGATAAGGAAAATTATGTGTCCCATATACAACCGTTATACGCCTAAACCACCAAAAGTCAACCAATTTATCCACAATACGTTATAATTAAAATATGCTCAACGATAAGAACCAAAAACGCCTTGAAACACTCCTCTCTGCTTTTGACAGTGGTGCAGTACAGCCTAATGAGCTTATAGAGGCAATGGAAGCTGTGATGGTTATTATCAAGCACTCAGAGAAGCTTTTCCTAAGCCAAATCAAGGACACCAGTGAGACGAGCATGCGCTCTATTACATCTCTAAAGGCTGAAATTGCTCAAGCCCATAGAGACATTCAAAGTCTTATAAAGGACGCTAAAGAAAACTCAACTACTGAAACAGCTACCCTTCGAAGACTTGTAGCACAAGAGGTAAAACGTCTTGAGGAGTCAATGCCTATAATGCCAGACGAGTTTGACGCTACAGAGATACAGAAATCATTAGAAGAACATACCGAACTACTTGCTAAAATCTCTGAACTCATAAGTGGAGAGAATATCCGCAACGCACTAGAATCCCTCCCCGATGGAGAAAAACAGTCAATCGACTCCATTCAAGACCTCCGAGAAGAACTTGACAAACGACAAGCAGAAGAACGTGGACACACTACTGCTATCATCGCACGTAGGCTAGACCAAATTTTAGATGTGAGCATTGCGGGCGTAACAAACGGTCAAGTTCTTACATATAACAGCACTACAAAAACATGGGGAGCAGGTAGTGGCGGTGGGGGCTACACAAACCTCACTTCATTTGTAGACCAAACAGCACATCGTGTCTTCTACTCAAACGGCTCAGGTGACGTTACCGAGTTAGCACTAGGAGCTGATGGTACATTCTTGAAGTCTAACGGTGCTTCCTCTGCACCTTCATTCGCTACTCCCGCAGGAAGTGGATACGTTGCTAAAGTAGGCACACCAGTCAACAATCAGGTAGGTGTATGGACAGGCGATGGTACTCTTGAAGGCGATACAGCACTCACATTTGATACTACAACCGACACGCTCGCTACAACACTCATTACTGCAACCACCGTCACCGCAAACCTAGTAGGTAACGTCACAGGAACTGCATCAGGCAACCTTGTTTCAGGAGGTGCACTCGGTACTCCCTCATCGGGAACTGCTACAAACCTCACAGGTACTGCATCAGGTCTAACGGCAGGAAACGTAACAACCAACGCTAACCTAACAGGAGTAGTAACTTCCACTGGGAACGCTACAGCCATTGCTGATGCTGCGCTTTCTATCGCTAAGACAAGCGGGTTACAATCTGCACTCGACCTTAAAGCTCCACTTGCTTCGCCTACTTTCACTGGCACAGTAGTACTACCAAACTCACAAGCCCTTGTAACTCCAGTCTTAGGTACACCAACATCAGTAACTCTAACGAATGCCACTGGTCTACCAATATCAGGACTAGTGAACTCAACCTCAGCAGCCCTTGGTCTAGGAACAGTTGAACTCGGACACGCTACTGATACTACACTTTCAAGAAGTGCCGCTGGTGTCCTTGCTGTCGAAGGTGTGGCTGTCCCGACTATCTCAAGTACCAGCACGTTTACCAACAAGCGTAACCAACCCCGTGTCAGCTCTAGTGCGTCAGGAGACATCACTCCAACTAAAGTAGACTTTGATCGTTATATCCGCACCGCACAATCAGCCGCTATCACTATTAGCAACCCCACTATGGACATTGGGGAGGTGGTGGCGATACAATTAACGGACAACGCTACTGCCAGAGCGATTACGTTTGGCGCACACTACTTTGGTCTTAGTGGCTTAGCGTTACCAACTACCACCATTCTCTCAAAAACAATGACAATGGTGCTGGAGAAAGTAACTGCGACTAAGGTATTGGTCAGTTATGTCAATGAAGCTTAATAAAATAATATAAACAATATGCGTACACTAATCACAATCACACCAGAAGAAAAAGAAGACATGCTTATCCAAACTCTAAAAGGACAAGAGATGGACTTGTATATCCACAATCTAAACAAGGAGCGTTTCCAAGATATTGTTGATAGCCTACCAGCAGATAATGAGTTTAGGAAAAAACTAGAAAGTGAAATCTTGGTTATTGACTCACGACTAGTAGAAGTAACTTCAGTTATTACGGCTCTTGATAAACAACTACCAAAAGGGATTGACGTTCCTGTTGTGATGGCTAGACTAAAAGCTAAAGAAGAAGCGGTAACACCCTCCAAGTGGTAACGATATTGCTGTAGCGCACCCTACCTCTCCTTTCATTACAGCTTACCCTTGGTCTGCTGGTTTTGGTGCTAAATATACTGACCCAGGTACTCTACCTACAAGTACAGGTCGTGGCGTGTCCTTCTCTCCCAATGGTAACGATATTGCTGTAGCGCACTCTACCTCTCCTTGCATCACTGCTTACCCGTGGAGTAGTGGTTTTGGTGCAAAGTACACTAACCCAGGTACTCTACCTGCTAGTATTGGATATGATGTATCCTTCTCTCCAAGTGGTAACGATATTGCTGTAGCGCACTCTACCTCTCCTTTCATTACAGCTTACCCTTGGTCTGCTGGTTTTGGTACTAAATATACTAACCCAGGTACATTGCCTCCTAATAGCGGAAACAGTGTGTCCTTCTCTCCAAGTGGTAACGATATTGCTGTAGCGCACTCTACCTCTCCTTTCATTACAGCTTACCCTTGGTCTGCTGGTTTTGGTGCTAAATATACTGACCCAGGTACTCTACCTACAGGTACAGGTATTGGCGTGTCCTTCTCTCCAAGTGGTAACGATATTGGTGTAGCGCACTCTACCTCTCCTTTCATCACTGCTTACCCGTGGAGTAGTGGTTTTGGTGCAAAGTACACTAACCCAGGTACTCTACCTACAGGTATAGGTCGTGGCGTGTCCTTCTCTCCCAATGGTAACGATATTGCGGTAGCACACGATTCATCCCCCTTTGTCACAGCTTACCCTTGGTCTGCTGGTTTTGGTACTAAATATACTAACCCAGGTACTCTACCTACAAGTACAGGTCGTGGCGTGTCCTTCCGTCCCCTACACCCAGCCATCGCCCATCGTCGCTGTATGTTATATTAGTTAGATATGAATAAAAAAGATTTAAGAAAAAATTACCTACGACTTTGACTTCTTAGTGAAGCAAAAAGTAGCAGTTGAAACTGATCTAGCCAACTTAGTAGCAAGACACTCAAAGGAAATAGAAGTAGCCGAAGCTAATGTCGCAGAAGTGGTAAATCTGTTAGCTGAGTGTGCTAAACTTGGTATTGATGGAGTGAAGCCTGAACCTGAACCAACTCCTGAACCTGAAGTTAAACTTTAAATATATTTTATGGCGGAAACAAAAAAAGACCCATTAGAAGAAGCTCGAGCTTTACTTATAGCTGATGAACAGAAGGCACGCGAAGCTTTTTCTATTGAAATAAATGAAGTGTGCAAGAAGCATGGATTTAATCTGCAAGTTAAGGCGGATATTGTAGCGGTTAAGGTATAGAGGATATGGAAACCACCGCATTACTAGCCGCCCTAGCCATCGTATCAGCTTGTGTTGCCCTTCTAGGGTGGGTGATTAAGTTCCTCTTTACTAAAATACTGCCCGTCTTAGAAAATATAGTCGTGGTAACACAGCTTAATACCGAAGTCACTAAGTCATCTGACACTTACCTCAGAGAACGCAATGGGCGAGACATACATTTCCATGAGAACATTATGAAGTCGCTTTTGGTAATCCAAGAAGGTGCTAAGAATCAAACTGTAACTGAACAAACAGTGGAGCATCAGGTGGTAAATAATAAAGAATAATTATGAAAATACTCCTATATAGCAATCACAAGTGGACAGAGAAAAGCTTTCCTTTTATATTAAAACAGTTAAACCGTGCTAAAGGTTTTGACTTTGCTACTATTGATCGTGTCCCAGCCCCTAAAGTATTCGCTCCATTCGTACCGCAAACTAATGGCTTTAACTATCCTGACTGGAACTGGTTTTACGAAACATTATCTAAGCCTTTTGAAACAAAGTATGACTTGATCGTATGGCATGAAGAAAGAGCACTTGGCCACGATTTACAGAAAGGAGCTGAGAATGTATATAACGGTGTATACGATACTCAAACAAAAGACACTATTTTTAATTGTGTTGTCTTTGCTGGTAACAAAGCGACAGACCAAAGGACAATAGCACACCACGCTCTCTATCCAGGGATGACAGACTTTGAGCGCATCTTTATCCATGAAGTATCACACGGAGCTTCTCGTTTTAAAGGTGTAGACCTAACTCACGATTGGGACTTTATTAAACATAACATTCCAGGAGCGTTTGATACCTACGACTTATCATTGTACAAACCACAGCGAACAGTTATTGGTTTGCTCAAGCAAATGCGGGAACGTCTTACAAAAAAAAAGATAACTAAACTGACTCACCCCGTAGAGATGTACAAGGACATGATTTCTCAAGCCTACGGTGTACCTAATGCTAAGTGGTATCCAGCTAGTAAACATCACATCGGTAACGACTACGCTTGTCCAGCAAACACGAAAGTAAAAGCTCCTTTTAATGGTAAAATTACTACAGCCGGTACATCTAAAGCACTTGGCAACTATTGTCATTACCAATATGTATACAACGGCAATAAATACACAGAACGCTATCTACACCTTAGTTTAGTGCCAGAGCTAGGAAGTTACACACAAGGCTCTACAATCGCCTCTACGGGCAACACAGGGCTTTCTACAGGGCATCATTTACACCAAGACATTTGGTTAGATGAGGTAAGACTAGACGTTATCAACGAGAAGAACTGGAGGTTATTAACAGTAGACCCGCAGGAGCATTACAAAACTAATTAAATAAATAATATGCCATTTTCATTAACATACGTTGGAGTCGCAGTCCTAACATACTTAGGAGTAGATAACGCAGAAACAGTAGTGAACGCTATCTTAGTTGTAGCTGTAGCTGTAGTGACGTTGTATGGACGTTACCGAGCTGGGGGTATCTCACCGTCTGGATTCCGTAAGTAGTGTATACTATATAAGTTCTAAAAAGGTACTTAACCATAAAGAGCCACACTTGGAGAGGTGTGGTTTTTTAGTGTATAATATATACATAAGCCATCCACTTATTGTAGTAAGTTTTGCGATGGCTCAGCAAGGAAGGAGTCTGACCTCATAGAACTTGCTTAAAGGAGTTTCGTCTCCATTCGTCAGTGCGCTAGTATCACATCTACAAATGACTAGCGTATACTATAAAATACCAACGCCGACCCATCGCACTTGTGCATGGGTCGGCTTTCTGTTATACTATAAAACTATATGGTCTCACCCTCTGCTATGGCATGGTGGGGCTTTCTGTTATAATGTAGACATCAACACCACCCACGCCTCTTAACAATGCGAACCTGGGTGGTTTCTTGTTGTCTCTATATATTACCGGGAAGTACTCCCTTGCCCATTTCCCGGTAGACTAACGCTTTCGTTGTCCCCAGTCCTTGCTATTTTTCTATTCTGTCATGTTATACTTATAGTACAAATGAAAAACGGTTTACCTTTTCAGGCAAGCGGAAATACAAATCCTTTTGATGATATGTTTAGTGACACTCATGGCGGAACAATGAAAGAAGACGAGGAGGGTGAAGAAATCTGGGAAGAAGAAAACGCTGATGATTATGTCGAAGATGAATATAACAGTAAGGAGCAGGATTAAAAAAAGCCACCAATTGGTGGCTTTTTCTTTAGGGCGCTAGTCTTTAAACCTTGCTAAACTTGCTCTTAATCCCCTTTGCTTCTTTAATGGCTGCGGTTTTTCGCCCTCGTTCTGGGTGTGCCTTGTGATACTTCTCACGCTTTGCCCTTCGTGCCAGCTTTCTCATATTGTTTATCTTATTCTATTAAGGACGCCCTTTGTATATACACAATACCAAAAAACCACCCCTTGTATAGAGGTGGTCTGTGGATAATTAACGGTGTAACATCGCAAGATACGTCTTCTTTGTATACACGGTCCAAGGCGTAAAACTTTTACCCGCTTGATCGTATATTACTCTTGCCATTTTTACACAATCTTCAGTGTCGGTTTTATAGTTTTCAAGTCCTAATCGTGTCGCTGTAGCAGAGTGTGCTGGTTCGTGAATTTGGTAGATACAAAAGCTTCTTTCCCTGCTACCCGACTTCTGTCCTTCCATGTCTTTAGGGTAGTTGTGATTGCTTTGTACCATCCTCATTCCCGACTCAGCCATAGCCACAGCGATAGCAGTCTCAGGGTCTTCTGGGAATGTTTCCCTAATCAGCCGCTTTACATTCCCTTCGTCACTTCAATAAGTGCCTAATTCCTTTTCGAGTTCAATCTTTTTAGCTTTGTAGTTTTTTACATCTTCCTCATACTTTGCTGTCAATGAATCAAAAGTTGTATCTAAGATGGTCAACTCCGTTTTTAACTGCTTTCTCTTAATCACATCTTGTGCGGCCTTCACAGCTTCCTCGTCTGTCATCCATGCTTCTTTAGGTTCCTCTACTACCTCCATAGTATTCTCTCTAACGTATTCGTTTGGAGTACCATCTATTAAGTGGATGGCTCCGAACATAACTCCCACCAGAACTAATGCTCCGATGATTGTTTTCATATACTTTAAAATAAGCCTTTGGTTTTAGTTGCTAAATTCTAGCCGAAGCCAGAGTGTTAAAAAGAGGTTAATAGAATGGAGGGTATCACTTCGAGGGAATCAAACCCCACATTGGCAGACTGTATACATCTGTGTGACTTACCCTTAGGTCGTAACCCACCCTCCTTTCTATCAACCTCTTACCTATAATTATACCAATTATTTTATTTGTTTTATGACTTATACACAGTTTTGTGCCTTATGTCAAAAGGTCAGTTCCTAAGTTCAAGAAATAATCGCAACACTTGGCGCCCTGATGTGGTGTCAGCACCGGAATGGTAGTTGGATTGCTTTTGCAATTTCTACTGTTAAGAAGTCAGCACCAAAACAGAAAACCCCATCCAAGGATGAGGTTTCTGAATAAATAAATTCCACAAGAATTTAACCCATATCTTTTTGAGACGTGGGTAGAGGAAGTAAATGGGGCCTGTAGTGTAACGGTAGCACACCGTCCTTTTAAGCCGGGTGAGCCAGGTCAGCACTGGTCAGGTCCACCTTAATTACTTTCTCTACTTACGTCTCAAATAATTACCACTTTATTATAACTCACATTTGTGCCTTATGTCAAAAGGTCAGTTCTTCATCGGGAATATCACTTAATAAAGTCCCGCTATACCGTCTACCGTCTATATATCCTTGTCGGTAAGCACTTTTTAATTGTTCATTTAGTCGGGGGACGATATCTTTATAAGCATTTAATAGGTTTTTCATTTCTGTAATAGAGAGGTTATTTCCGTAGATAGTCATACAATTATGATAGCACAAGTTCAAAAAAAAATAGCCTGTTTATCCACAAAGGGGAGTACATAACAGGTGGTATAATATAAATCAGGTTAGTACAAAGAGGAGAAGTGCTATGAGAACCCGCGAGCCAGTTGTGTACGACACGCATCACCGGAAAGCTAGAAGTCGCGGTGGAAATTCAAAGACACGGAACTTGTCACGGGTGCCAAAGAATCTACATGTAGCCTATCACCAATTATTCAGTAATATGCAGCCTGACGAAATTGCTGCATTGCTAACTCGAATATGGATTGACCCGGACTTCATCCTAGTTGCCGTTCGGAGGGAACAATGATTCGCATATGCCCTGTAGTGAGCTGCATGATTTGTGCTAAGGCAATATTCACTTACTACGGATTATGGGGTACAGATGGCACCTGTAGTGTAAGTTGCGAAGAAAAAGCCGAGGACGCTGCTATAGCAAGACTCTTAGCAGGACACAACAACCAAGACGAGGAGCAGCAAAATGAATATCTACCGTTGCCCGAAGTGTGGACACCCGATGAGTGAGAAGGCTGACCAGCACCTCATTTGTCCGAAGTGCGGTCACTACTCCAACAAAATATTCGTCACGTTCTTTCACCAGCGCAAGCCTCTCGATGAGGCATACCGCTTGGCGGAAGGGCTACAGCAGGAACTAACCCCGCTTAACCCCTACGAGCAAAAACCAGTTTACTGCCCATGCAACAACCCGAACTGCCCGCACTGTAACGGCAACTAAACAAAAAACCCCTACTGTAATAGTGGGGGTTCGTTTATTTTAATATAAGAAAAGCGGCCTCACAGACCGCCTTACTTATGCAAAGCAGTCTTACGAACTACCTTACCTATAGATTTTCCTCTAAAATTAATAGCAATAGAAGCTACTTGTTTATTGTACTCCTATCTTGGTGGAGTGCATAGGGTGTAATTATAGCACCTACGCGCGTCCCTTGATAACTCTCTTATCATAAGCCTTACAGCGGTCACAACAGGGCTTCTTTGGTTGGTTTTTCATATCTTTAATCTAGCACTTACACTTAAATCTATCTGTCCTTCATTCCAACCTTGGGCGTAGGCTTCGGCTATATCTCTATCCTTGGCGGCGAGGAGGTAATTAGAGTATTCACGGTTTTCAGTAAATGGGCTTGAATTTAGTATCTCTTCGAGGTACTTTTTAAATTGATTTGGTGAAGAGGAACCAAACGTAGTTTTACTTAGTATCGAGCTTCCACTTTCTATTCTTTTTTCTGCTACTGCCTCCTCTAGTGCTTGGCGTAGTATGTTTTCTAACTTAGATGTTTCTTCACCTAAGTCTTGGGGGTGTATTTTCCTTGTAAGACTGACGACTTTTGCCTCTATGTTTTCTTTGTTCATATATCTTTATTATCGGTTAATTTGTCTACTCTTCATTTGTACCAACTAAATTACACACTCTTATTCCAGCTATTTCTGTAAAAATAACCTGCTTCTCCATTCCAAGAGCTATTTTATTTACCTGTTCGGGCATAAAAGCCACCTCTAAAGTGTCTACATTCATAACTTGACACGCTTCCTTTATTTTTAGTATTTTATTTAATTGTTCTTCTGAAATTTTGTACATATAGTTATTTCTTATATGATTTGTTTAGAGAGGAGAGGAGGCCTTTTTCAATTCTGTCTTGTAGATAATCAAGGGCTTCGTTAGACTCTTCTCGCATTCCTCGTATCTCTTCAATTAACCCCACCACCCTCGCCCTTTCTTCTGCTACGGCTTCCTCTATCTCTCTATCCTTGGCGGTGAGGAGATTGTTGATGTAGGCTTTAACGTCGTCGTAAACTCCTGAATACTCAAACGACTGGTAGTCTCCAAAATCAGTAGCGTAACCAATGTCTTTATCGGCAAACTTCGTATCGTATTCCACCTCCCAATTATCCACCACCGCTTCTTCGGCTTTGGCTAGTGCGATAGATGCGTCTACTCCTTGATTAAAACCATTGTCTCTTATTATCTTAGGAGTGGAACGCTCGCTCCCAATATCGAACTCGTTGGGCGTGTCTCTCCTCAACCCCTCCATCTTGTCTGTTAGTGATGTCATATGCCTACAGCATCGTTGAATAATTTATAATCTAATTCGGTCGCTGGTTGGCCCGTGGTTAAGTTGAAGTCAATTTTTACTCCTTCTAAATTTCTCCATCGTAGGTCAAACGCTTCTTCATTTTCAGTCTCCTCTTGGGCTGGGTAAAACTCCATTGCGTCACTGAAGACGTGGCCTAACACCGCAAGCCAGTCATTCAACAGAATAGGGTGGCCGATGATCGTTAAAGCATCGGGGTGCACGTGTCCAAAGTAACCCAGTCCAATACGACCATGTTCATCTTTTCTACTATCGACAACCACATCATATTCACAGCCTGGATTGTCTTCCTTGATTCCGGCAACAATTACATCACACCCGAACGTCAACTCCATCAGGGCTGGTCGCTGTGACCGTACATACGCCTCGGCTTTAAGTTGTTCTGTCATACAGTGGGGTTAATAAGTTCATCAATGCGGGCTAATAATCGTGCCTTTAACATCATGCCGTTTATCGTTGGTTCTTCCTCAGACCACTCCCTCAGCTCGGTCAGTAGGGCGGTGCGGTCGGCGGTGAGGGTACCTTTTGATTTGTGAGTACCAGTCAATTCTATGTACACCATTCCTAATGCGTCCTGAAAACCTTGTTGGTAAGCAAATCTTTCAGCTCCCTCAAAAACACTTTCGCTTGTAACGTAACTAGCCCTAACCAGTAATTCTTTTGCTACTTCTTCTACGCTTGGTATCTTAGTCATAGTTATTATTCAATTATTCTACTCGCAATAGCCAACCTAATAGCTTTCGTATTGCACTCTCCGTCTGCAATGTCGATACCGGCAAGGACGTTGAGAATGAACTGTTTGTACTCCCTAGCCCCTGCTTCACGTTCGGCAGCAAGGGCTTGAAATAAAGCGTATTCAACAGCACAGCGTCCATGTGGGTTTGACTTTAAATGCACCTTGCACGCTGTAAAGAAATCTGTCACTGTTTTGTTTTCGATGTTTGGTATCTTAGTCATAGGTTTGTTAAGTTAACTCGTAATAATCGCCCGTCTTTTTAAGCTCTTGATTCCTTCCAAGATGACACACTTCTTCTGTACCTTCAACCGTGCAATACGAGTACATACCGTCTAAGTGGTGGAAGATTATGAAGTCACCCAACTTTCCTTTTTCATTATTTGTCTCAGCCTTTATACGACTCCCCTTGGGTATTTCGTGTAGTTTCATATATCTTCTTTATTTGTTAAATTAACCTGCGTTGTAACTTCCCAATATCTCCCCTTTTTTTATACCTTCATCTGCTTCACCTAGATATTCTACTTTTATATCTTTTACATCTTTAACCCAATCACTATAATCTTCTCCTTCTGTGTTTAGTGTTTTTATAAGTTTTGCTTTTTCCTCATTCTCTGCACATACTACGAATGCATCGTATGTGTCATATTTGTTGTTTACTTCTTGTGATATTAGGTATAATTTCATATATCTTTATTCTTTATTTGTTAATTTGTCTAGAGAGGAGAGGGGAAAGTCGCTAATTGTGCCATTATTTAATACAATCACATTTTTTTCTTCTTTCAAAATTTCATCAAGAACATCGTCCCATTTTTCAGTAAATAAATCTATGAACGCCTGATTATTTCCACGACACTCGTATCTGTGTAGGAAATTTTGCTTGTCTTTTTTGGCTGGAATTACTACCACATAATCCCTGTTTCTTCTTTTTAATTCCTGTCGGAGTTCTTTATGGCAAGAAAGTAAAACCGTATATCCATTATCTTGCATATGAGTTGCAACATCTACATAAGTTGTCCAATTATTTTTGAATGGAGTGCTTTCTAGGTCTACTACACCTGCTACGTTTTTTGCTAGATAACTTTTTCCTACTCCAGCAAATCCACATATTATTGTTTTCTTTTTCATATCTATTCAGTTACTCTGGTAAAGGTGTGTTTAGAGAGGAGAGGAGGTCTATAATCTCATTTCTACTAAATTTCTATCGTTCATAAAAAGCACATCATTAACTTATAAGTCGTGTACATGTTCTCAGGAGTGAGTAAGACCTGGGCGGTGACTCCGATTACTTCTAGGTGTGTTGGCATGTTAGTCATTTTGAATTCTAATAATGTCGGTATGTTTAATCTCACCATAAAAAGGTGTGGTCACTGTGCGTTTGTAAAAGTTTACAGCTATTATATTCTCCAATCCTTGGCTGTCGTGTGTAGCAATCAGTGTGTACATACTAAATTCTTGTTCATCAAATTGTTTGTCTGTCATACTACTTCCCCAACTTACGTCGAATTTCTAATAACGCTGCTTCACATAGTTCTTTGGTTTCGTAAATTCCTAAGAAGTCTCGGCATTCCTTGTCGATATCGGAGTTCTCCCAGCGATCACATGCAGAAATCGGAGTCCCATAGATATAGATATACCAATACTTTTCATTTAGTGCAGGCTCCCAAGCTGGTGTGTCCCAGGTGTAGCCGCTTGCTTTTAGTTGAGATTCGGTTTTTGTGTAGTTATGAGCATTGTGGTCATTTGAATAGTGGTCTTTTGAATAAGAAACATGCACCACATCTCCGCACACTCCAAGAACTCTGCATTCATCTCCACCACTATCTTTTATCAGTTGGTCTTTTTTCAATGTTGTCATACTAACTAATTAAGCTCGCTATTAAATAAATAACCCCCGCCACTGCTATCATTACTGCTACTCCGACTACCATCCACTTGTCGTTCTTTAAAGAGAAGTCCCAGAATGGTCGCTTGTAATATTCTCCGGTGATTTCGTTGGTGATGTTTGTGTGTTTCATGTTATTTAGTTATATAATTTTAAATAAAGTGCATCAGCAAACTTTGATTTACTGTTTTCTTCAACTTGTTTTATTATCTTTTCAGCGTGAGGCATGTCCCAAGGTTCTATGTGGGTAAAAGATATTTGATACTCGTCAAGGTAGCTACACACCGTTTTAGCTTTGTAACCTTTTTTATCAGTAGAGCCAAGGAAAGTTTTAGTTGGTACTTCTGTCGTGTTGCAAACCGCTTCACTTCTTATTCCCGCGGTAATAAATCTACGTTTTTGATTTTCGTTAAATCCTTGATGATGTGGGTTCATGTTATTTAGTTAACTCCTGAATAATACGTGCTTCCCTCTGGTGCATGAACCTTATAAATGTTTCTGAGTCTACTACACAGGTCATGTGTTTAACTACATCACCGTTGTCTTTTATATACTCGTCATCATCGCAGAAGTTGGCAATAAAGTCGGCATCACTTCGCATCTGGATTGCAGCCACTTTTGTAAGGGCGGCGGTGTTGTCTTTCATGTTACTTAAACTTAACGCCTCGGCAACAAACTCGACGTCACCAATGTCAACTCCGTCTAGTAGCTCTATTTCTTTTAAGCGGTATTGATTAGAAATAATTATTACCGCCGCTTCTTCATTTATGGCATCTACCTCTACAGTCTTGTAGCGTGTCTCTGTGATTTTTACTTTGTACATCATATACTTTTTTTATATAGTTTTAATAACGATTGGTGTGTTTGTCATAGGTGTTTGATGTGTGGGTTATTTTTCGTTTCTACAGTAACAATGGTGTCATTTTTACTTCCGCCGTGCGGTACTAGCAGAATTCTTTTCATAGTAAACTTGCGATTAAGACCAATCCCCATACTTGTCCAACCGAAACAAATTGCTTTACCTTGTGGTTTTAGTATTCTGGCGATTTCTGTCTTACTGTCTCCCCAATACTTCATCGAGGTGGGCTTTGTATCTAGTAACTCCATACCGACTCCCTCATAACATTGTTTAGTCTTTTGCATACGTTCCTACTAATTTGTAAGCTTCCACGTTGCCTGTAGGAAGGGTGATGAACTTGAAAGTGTTTGCACTAAGCGAATTACATTCAATTTTAACCAACCAAGCCTGGTACTTTGCATCAGCAGCTTTCTCAGCTACAGATGCTTCGTGAGCTGCCCTTGCATCAGCTTCCGCTTGTACCTTCCGTGCAGCATCATCCTTTTCCTGTTGGATTTTATCGGCTACTTCTTGTAATCTCTGTCCTTCTGCCCTAGCTTCATCCAAGGCTTTTTTGTCAGCCGCCTCCTTACGCTCATCTACCAATCGCTGTTCAGCTATCCGTAGGTTCTCCGCCGCTAACTCGCGTTCCTGCTTGCGAGCAGCCTCAATCGCATCAGCTTGTGCTTTCTGAGCATCCAGCGCGTCCTGTGCCGCCTTAGCCTTAGCTTCCATTGCCTCACGCTCGGCTGCTAGTGCTAGACGGTCAGCTTCGTTCTTAGCAGACTGTCTGCCTACAATATAAAGCTCGAAGTCAGCGTCTTCCATAGCTAGTAGGAAATCATCAAAGTCTGCCTCTCGACTGTCTAAAACTTCATCCCCAATCGCATCCAACCGTTCCTTCCTTCTAGGTAACGCTTCCAACCGAGCCTCCTTAACCACGCGCTCCTTCTCGGCTTTATCCATGGCTACTAGCCGGTCTTCTTGCGGGGTGAACTCAGCTAATACTAGCTTTTGAATATCAATCACTCCCTTTGCCTTCTCGTTGAATCCTTTACGAGCTGCCTCAAAGTATTCCGTGACATACTTTCGCTTCTGTTGCATCTCTTTCTTTACGGCAACAAAGTTCTCATCGTTTACACTAGTGATGGCTTTGCCTCGTTCCGACAGGCTAAACAGGTCATCAATATTGAGCTCAAAGGCTACGCCTGATGTGTTGATAATGTCTTTTACTTGGTCGATTATGGTTATTTCTTGTTGCATAGTTAGTTTTTATTTTTAATAAAGGTGTTGTTACTTAACCTTAATCTGCTCTTGATAAACTCGCAGCATATGTGCAAAGAGTTCTGCTTGTGTTAGGTCTAGTCTCTTGGCTAGGCGGTTGAAGTCTTGTCTTTGAGCTGCGCTAGTTCTTATGGATAGTTTTACAATCTGCATATTAAATCTTACTAGCCTCTCGCTGCATAGCACTCCAAGTTGGAATAACTACTCCGTTACTTAGTGTGCGTTTAGTTCGATTAGTTACTTTTAATGTCTTCCAACCGCTTCCTTTTACTGGTGTCTTAATGTCAAACATTTTCATATTTATTGTGTTACTTACTAACTTATTTATAGTAGCATTATGTGGTTTGGCTGGCAATACAATACTGTGTATAACTGTGGATAACCTTTATTCTATATAGGTATGTGGATAACTCGCTTGTGTACGGCTGGCGATAGTATATAGTGTAAGTGTATCAATAAGTAAGATATTTTATGGAAGAATATATCAATTCATTAGCAGTAGAAATGAACACCGGAGAACGCGAGACAGACGAAGAAGACCAAGTACGAGCAGACAAAGAAGAACGCGAACTAGATTATCAGGAAGCAGAGTTACACCCATCAGAAGGCTTGGATGAAAAAGCCAGATACTAAATAATATGAAAACATTTGAAGAGTACCTAGAAGAAATTTGCTTTGAGTTTCATACCGAAGTCTTAGACGATGACATGCCAGACTTCTTTGAAAACTGGTTAGGAGACCTAAACACCGCAGACCTACTAATTTACTCAGAAGGCTGGGGACGACACATCAAGAACACCATTTTACAAGAGGTAATAAAGATGACTAAATAATATGCAAGACCCTGACACCATCAACGAAGAGAACGCCATTAACTATAGAATCATACTAGAGGAGCGTAAGATTAAAAACAAAATCCTTGCCATGTCTGACACCAAGAAAAAGCAGATAGAGTGGAACAAACATTTTCACCCCGTGCAAGCAATGAATGACGATTGGTTATTATCAGGTGAAGTTTTCTAAGTATGCTACTCACACTTACACTAAACGGAGTCACCCGTGACTTTCATGTAAAGGCAGGAGATATCTACAACAACGACTGGACTGCCGTATTAGCCGACATGCTCGATACTATCGAAGCGTCACAAGACCCACTAAAATAATTCCCGGAGGGGAGCGACTCCGTAACAACGCTTGTAATAATAAATAATAAAAGTAATATGTTAAATCCAAATATGCAGCTACCAAAAGAAGAAGCCAAAGAGTACAAGCCGTTCCCAGAAGATGTGTACGCGGTGGAGTTGTTAGACGTAAACTCTAAGGAGGTAGAAACCTACGATTCTAAGGAAGCGCGTAAGAAGGACTTGTCACTGACACCAGAAATGGAAACCGTACTAGACTTTCAGTTTGTCCTACTCGAAGGAATGGACGGCGGCGTAGAACTACGTGGTCGCAACATCTTTCAGAACTTCGTACCCTCTTACCTATACATTTCTGCCAAGGGTAAGAACAAGCTGTTTCAAATCACCGAAGCCTTGCAAGGTGAGCCACTATCACAAAAGCAAGAAGCGGAAGGAATTACTGGAGCAGACCTGAACGCATTTATTGGAAAGCATTGTCGAGTGGGTACAGTCAATAAGACAAACGGAGACAAGACATACTCAAACATCGACAAGTTCTTAGTTGCTAAGGGTGACTTTAAAACTCTTACAGTAGAAGAAAAAGACGGAGCTAAGATTAAGCCAAAAGATGACGACACTATCTAAATAATATGTTTTGGAATAAAAAAGTAACGCAGGAAGAGCTTGAATCCCACAGAAGTTACGTCAGTCAAAGACATGATCTTGCTGTTGGAGAAATAAATCTTCGAGTAGAAAGTCTTGAGGTAAAGCTAGACCTAATCCTAGACCACTTAAAGCTAAAGTACGTCCCTGAGACAGAGACAAAAGAACCAGCTAAGTTGGTGGAGAAGACAGGAGACCTAAGTGGGTTTACAACTGCGAGTAGTGGAGGTGGGACAGGTGGAGGTGGGACAGGTGGAGGTGGAGGTGGGACAGGTGGAGGTGGGAC